>JAABUL010001368.1_pt1 | contig 46971 bp, 8 predicted proteins | sample 5559151 | NCBI WGS metagenome assembly JAABUL01 (sample SAMN10711876, study PRJNA513368) | rock metagenome | isolation source: Antarctica rocks | place: Antarctica: Victoria Land, Pudding Butte sud
CTGAGGTATGTGCGTACAGTTTTACATTGACCAATTCGGCCTTACCCCTCAGGGTCACGGGTACCTGCATCTGGCAGACAATGAAGCATGGTGCAGGGCTGCAGGTGGCTTCAATAAGCGAACGGTGGCAGATTCTCTGCTACATCGTCCCTCCTTTCTCCGACTTTTATAATTGAAAGCTACAATCTTGTGAATGATCTCTTCGTGTAGTCTGCTTGTCCAGCCGCATACCATACCCACGTCGCCATGTCGTCTTCAACACCTACCACCACCGAAGAGAGAAGGCGCAACGTCTTCCTAGCAGCACGTGCAGTATTCACTGACCAGAAGGCCTTTATCCGCGATAGAAACGCGGTCGAAAAACTCGTCTCACGGCACGAACGGTCTTTTCGGAGAGAATTGCTCCACCTTGATAAACAGCCAATTATTGATATGGCGCTGAGTCTGCTCAGGAAGCAGGTTTTCGAATCGGAAGAGAAGGCGAAGCTTGTGTTCCCAGAGCTGTACCATGTTTCCGCCGTAAGGGGCTTGCAGCATGATACATCTGAAGAAAATGCTGCTCGTTCGGAGGCCAAGGCTCAAGAAGAAGTTTCACGGTCTGAGGATGTCAAGTATGAAGCGGATGAGGTAGATGGTCAGGAAGGATATCTCGAAGGTCCATACTTTCTGCAATCGAGTCTTCAGCCGTCGCTGACACGAGTACAAAAAGACACTCCTATTGCAGAAGTGATACCGGAGCCTGCAGAAACCTCATCGTCGACTCTCTTTCCAGCCTATCTATCATATGCAGTTCAACACAAGCTGCTCAATGCTGTGCAAAGGCTCCTGGAAGAATGCTGCTACGACTTTGCCAGAACATGGGTCCCGAGCGTGTTAGAAGAGCACAACTGGGACTGTGCGGAAGCTGTGGAGATTATCCGATGGTCTGAAGTCCTGCCTTTCAAATTCGCTGAGATAGATGCAGATGCAACAAGTCTAGAATCGTAGGACGATCTTCTCGAGGCCTTGAAAGCAATAAGCCCACTACGACATGCAGCTGTCCATCGGCTTCCAACAAGCGTCAAAGGGGTCGAGCAGATGTTGGACAAAGCACTCCACCTTGTGCAAGTCTTGCACGACGATATCCGAACATCGAAGATGGAAACCATTGTGGAAGACTTCCGAGCCAGCAGAGAGGACATGGAAATCCACAAAACAAATCTTGAAAATCAGTTGGATCAACAGCTCCGAGACATCCGAGAGCAGAGAGCAGCCCTGGATAGAAAGGCACAGGAAGCAAAAGAGAACATGGCGAGGCAGGATATGGAGAACACTAAGGCCATCAGCTCACTCTTCGAGAGATCCATATCTAACATAACATTCGACAGCAGCAAAATCAAGCCCGTACAAAGAGAATTCCACGAACCTAAGCCAAACACTCCCGAGAATGGCATGCATGTTTGCAGCGATGCCGAGCCCATGCAGCCAAACCGCCACGAACCTGAGATAGGTATGTCCAAACATCATGAGACTGCCAATGGCAATCTTGAGCACAAATATGGAGAATACCACAAAGCTGAACCTGATGCTCCCAAGCAAGACGAGGGCGTTGGCGACGATCTTAGACCTACGGATTCTGAACCCGAAGCCGATCCCGTTAGAAATCCCAAGCATTTCAATGACCATAGCGAGCCCATGCCTTACGAGACTGGGCTTGATCCTCTCGATGATGATGGTCGTCCTTGGAACGGATTCCCTGATGTATTCGACTCAGGCATTGTCGGCCAAGGGCACAACACCGACAGCGACATTGACTCCACACATTCGGAATCCGACATCGTTCCACCTGCTGGGTACGAGCTTGAAGAGCACGGGATTCTCGATATCCGACACAAGCGATGGTATCGAGAGCGATATCAGAGATGAGCATCCAATGGGAGCTATGAACAATGGGATCGGTGCGGGGTCGATTTGCCCCTGAATGATGATTAGGGTTAGGGTTAGCGTCCTGACGATATTGCTCCTTGTGCAGAATAGTCTCTAGATCTTTATATAATACTTAAGATAAGTCTTTGCTATTAATATATTATATTAGACGTTTAATAGGGGCTAACCTTAGATTTACTTAATTTCTATTATTAAGTAGACTTATAAAGGACTTTAAAAGGATAGAAGTTTTCTTATTACTTATATATTTATATTATTTTAAGCTTTAATAGAGAGAAGTCTCATCTTTATACTTAAAAGGACTTAGGATAGAAGGATACTTATTATTTACTTATTACTTCCTAAATATTAGATTATCTTATTATTATAATTTCTTATATATATTAGGCCTAGTACCTTTATATTAAAAAAGTATAATAAATAGCTAGGCTTAATCTCTAAAAAGGTAAACTTTATATACTTAGATCCTAAAGGATAACGCCTTTTATATAAGATTATTAAAAGGAAGCTTAAAAGAGATTTTACCTATTAATACCCCTCTCTTAATATTAGGGAGTAATATAGTAGTAGTATTAAAAGCCTCTTAAACCCTAAAATCTACTTTAAAAGTATCTCTAAATCTTATATTAATTATTAAAGTAGATAATTTATTTATAATACCTATTAAGATTTATATTTTTAAAGGGCTTTATAATAGTAAAGAAGACCTATTAGAGTTTATTAAAGATATTAATTAAGTATATAAATAAGATTATAAGTTAAAGGAACTAGCTTTAATAGTATAAGCTCTTAATTTAAAAGTACTTAACCTAATTATAATATTTTATAATAAGATATATTAGATACTATTTAGGTAATATATTAAGGATAATACTTATATTTAATATAATAATCTTAATATAGATTTAAAGAGTAATTAGCTTTACTTATATATTACTTTCCTTCTTATATTCTAAATTACTATTAAAGATACTTAGATTAAGAAGTTTAAGTTAAAAGTAAAGTTAATAATACTTAAATAATCTAAAATAGAGATAATTATAAATTATATAAAAAAAGTATTTAAGTTAATAATTTATCTCTTAGGAGATTAAATTAATATTAATATAGCTATATTAAAGGATATATATAATATTAATAAGAGAGAGAGAGTATCTTTTAAGTATAATAAAGATATAAACTATATATTCCTTATAATAATTTATTTTATTTAAGCTACCTATTTAAAGATAGGTAAGATAAATCCCTTTAATCTTAATTATAAAGACTTTATATAACTTACTTTAATAGGGCGTTAAATAATATTTAATAAAAAGAATATAAGGTAAGTCTTTATTAATATTAATTAAACTTTCCCTATCCTTATCTAAGATATAAGGGCCTTATATATTATTTAAATAAAGAGTATTTCCTCTAAACTATTTAATTAAATTTAGGATTATAAAGGTTAAGGTAAGTAATATACTTTAAGGGATACTAATTATTAGAGAAAGCCCTTATTAGAAATTAAATATTTTAAATATAATACTTATAAGTATTATATAAAATTAATACTTAAATGATTTCTTATTTATTAGAGTACCTCCCCTAGTAATAGTAGGAGTATTTATATAGGAGTAGTATAATTAGTTCTATAATTAATAGTAATAAGAGTAGGAAGACTTTAAGGAAGAGTAGCCTTTAATATTATTATTATAAGCTCTCTTCTTAATAGAAGATCCTTATTTAATAATAATAGTAACTTATAAAGTTATTAAGAAACTTTAATAGATCTTATAAAGATTAATTAAGATTTAGAAAGCTTAACTTAAGAAGAAGGGCCCTTCCTAGCTTCCTTAATTTATCCTTAATTAAATTTAAGACTTTAATAAAATATAAGCCGTTAATAAAAATAAAGGGGAGGATATAAAGGATATTAAAGAGAGCCTTAAAATATAAATATAAGACTTATTATAGCCTTAATTATAAGCTTATTAACCCCTTTAATTAACTTAGCCTAAAGTTAGTAATTAGCTACCTTAAACCTATATTATTAAAATTAGAAAAGTTTAAGAATTAATAGCCTAAAAAAGCTTAAAGGTTTTAGATTTAATTTATAATATAATAAACTTATCTTATTTTAATATTTAAAAGATACTTAACCTACTTATTTAATTAAGCTTAAGAAAGCTATTAGATTAATCTAATATTATAATTAAAGAGCTTACTTTTAATATATAATAAATAACGCCTTAATATTATATTAAGAAGGTTATAAGAGTTACCTAAAATATTAATAAAATATTAATAAATTATACTATTATTATTATATCTATTATAAAAGCTCCCTAGGTTATTACCTATATATATAAAGATAATAGTTAGAGTAGATTAATTATAATTATATTATAAATTAATATTAAGAAATTAATTAAGATCCTATTAAATAGAAGGTTTTTAATAGAGCTTTTAAGTTAGAAGAATCTTAATTAACTTTACTTATACCCCTAAGTTTATATTAATAGATTCCTAAGGATTTCTCTTATTATAAATAAGCTCGATACCCTTATTAATTATATAAAGATTATAGTAAATATTAAGGGAGTATAAGTAATAATAAAGGTATAAATTATTAAGGTAGAAATATATTATTTACTTCCTAAACTTATATAAATAAGGAGGGTATATTATAACTCTTATTATAGATCTAGAGAAGTTACTATTATTAGAGATAATCTTTAAGTAAGATATATTTCAGCCTAGATTACTCTTGTAGATTCTAGTCTTCTTATTATTAAATTTAAGGAAGGGGATAAAGAGTTAGTTAATTATGCTTACTAGTATCTATTAGATAAATAGGAAAATACCTGGCTTTAATCCCCTTACTAGAGGGGGATAAGGACTTAAGTAAGCCTAGAAAGTATACCCTTAAGGTATTATAGCCTAAATTATCCCTTTAAATATTCCTAGTTATAATAATCTCTATATATTTAGATTAAAATACTTAGACTCCTCTTATTAACTTAAAGCTAGTAGTACTATTTATTATAAATATAAGATACGCCCTTAGGAAAGATAATAGCTTCCCTATAAAGTATTATCCTTAATTATATCCTTTATTAAAAGTACCTATAAATATTATTAAAATATAGGTTAAGGAAAGTAATATTATTATTAATAATATTATAAATATCCTATATTATATTAAGCTTACTAAGTAAATACTTTATATATAAAAGGATTACTTTACTTAAAATATTTATAATATTAAAGTAATAGACCTTATTAAGTACTTAATTAACTTTAAGCTAAATATAAAGTTAATTAAAAGTACCTTATTAAGATATATAATTAAGGAATATAAATTTATAAATTATATCTTTCTAAAACTTAAGGATATAGAAATTATAGTTAGAAGAAGTAATTTATAGGATACTTATATAAAGTTCCTATTAAAGAAGAAGGGATTATTATTAAAAAGGATAGTCTATAGCTTTATACCTATTAATAGTTAGATAATTAAATTAAGATACTTAATATATTACCTTAAAGAGGTTATTAATATAATAATTACTCTTAAATTTATTATATACTTTATATCTAATACCTTAAACTCCTACTAGGTTATATTAATAAAGGTTATTAATATTAATAAGATAGGCTTTATTACCTTAAATAATTAATAAGTCTACCTTTATATAGGCTAGGGATTAAAAGGAGCCCCTTTTATATATACCTAGTTTAATAATCTTATCTTTAATCTCTTACCTAAGAACTCTATTAACGTAGTAAGGATATTAATACTTATTAGGAGATTTAGAGATTATACTTTCTAAATCTTTATAGATAATTATACGGCCTTAATAAATAACTTTAATTTAATATTCTCTTTCTTATATAAATTATATTTTCTAAGAGTTACCTTTAGGCCTATTTACTTTATAGGCCTAAAGATATATATCTTTATTAATAACCTAGAGCTACTTAACTTTAAAGGGAATACTAAAGGGCTTTAGCTATTTATTAAGTATTATAAGAAAGTAGCTAATTAGCTTATACTTATAGATTAAGTTAAGCTAGATATTTTCTTATAACTTATATTATTCCTTAAGATCTTTATTCTAAGGCAAGCTACTTATATCTTAGAAATAAAGAAAGTATATCTAGAACTTATATTAATAGAATTAAAATTAAAGAAGGCTTATAATAATAAGGTAAAAGTATATAATAAAGACCTTATAAAGGTACTTAAAGTATATATTAAAATAAAAAAGCTAACTATTTAAAGGAAGTATATAAAAAAGGATACCTTTAATTAAAGGAAATCTTAATAATATTCTTTTAATATAATTAAGAAAGTAATCTTAAAGAATATTATAATAAGAGTTAATCCTAAGTTATAATATCACCTTACTATTAATATTAATGAAAATATAATAAGAGGCTACCTCTTTTAACTCTATAATATACTTATTAATATAAAAGTAATCCTAAAGTTTTTATTAAATAAGAGGATTAATATATTCATCTTATTTAGGCTTATTAATACTAAATCTTAATATATAAACTTAGAGAGAGAATATCTAGCTATTATTAAATACCTTACTAAAGTAAGATAGCTAATAATTTATAGTAATTATAATATACTTAAAGGAATAATAGAGAAAGGATAAATAGAGAAAAGATAGATTTTTAATTAAATAAATTACCTTAAGGAATATAATTTTAAGCTTTATTATTAAGTATTATAGGATTAATATATTAATATATTAAAATAATAAATAGCTTTAATTAAATATTAATTAGGCTTTCCTTAATCCCTAAGATTAAAGATAAGGATAGGATAATAATAGTAGCTATTAATATTAAATATTATACTTTCCTAAGAGTAATTAAAAAAGGTATTAAAGATTAAATAATAAAGTATTAAATATTATTAATATATTATTAACTTATTAAATATTTAAGAGGAGGAGAAATAATTATAGAAGTAATAAAATTACTAAGAAATAATAGGTCATAATTATAGAAGTTAGTTAAGAGCTTTTACCTATTAACTTAAAAAGAGCTATAACTATTCATATTCTAGGAAAATACTAGAGTATAAAGTATATACCTTATTAAAGTAGAGGTAAAGCGATATCTCTATATAACTTATAAGGATTATAGCTATTATACTATTATATCAACGTTAGACTTTCTTATAAGAAGAGCCTACTAGCTAACTAGGATAAAGGATATCTAGGTATAGTATATAAGATATTATACTTATTAATTATAAGTAAAGAAGTTAATTAAAATACCTATATAATTAATATAAGTATTCACCCTAATAAGTATAAGTAATATAGATTAAATTAGTCTTATAATCTTAATATATACTATTATAAAAGCTACCTATATACTTTTATATATTAATTACTTTACTTAATTTATATAAGTAAAAGCGTATTAATAATATATAGGAGTAGAAGTAATTAATATATATAAGAACTATCTTATATCTATCTTTAGGTAGTTAGAGGGAGTATATTTAAATAATAAGTCTTATTTTATAAATAAAGAAGTTAGAGTAATATTTTATAAGTATAATATAAATTAGTTTATTGGATTAATAAGCTATACTTTATTAATAGGACTATTAAAAAGGGTAAGTTAAGAGATTATAACCTTTATTAATAAAAAATATATTAATTATAAGATAATAGATAGGTAATTACTAATATTATATAAAGGCGTAGTAGGAATAAATATTAAGTTAATATATATCTATAGATACTTATTAGTATAGTTTATATTAGGGTATAAACCCTAACTATTCTACTTTAATATAATCCTAGTACTTATAAAGCTATTAGAGTTAGAGAATAATCTTCTAGCCTATTAATATTAAATCTTTACTACTTTATAAGATAAGAATAAGCGCCTAGCTAGTAAGGCGGCGTTATATACCTATTATTAATAAGGGAAGAAGTAAAGAAGATAAAGAATCCTAGAAGCTAATAACCTTATTATAATAAGAAATTATAAGGTTAATAAATAATATAATAAGAAATTAAAAAGTAAGTAGCTTAAATTAAGACTACTTACCTAGGTTTTATCTTATAATTTAAGTAGTAATATTTATAAGCTTTATAGTATAAAAGTAGAGAAGTAATATTATTTTAATAATATAATACTATATTAATAAAGGACGCTAGTTATTATAATAGGCGTCTAACTAATAATATTATTAATAGGAATAATCCTAGTAGCTATATTATATACTTAAATAAATATTATTATTCCTAATAGTTAAATATTATTACTTCGGCTATAAACCTTATTACTTCTCTTACTTTTATATTACTAGCTCTAATATTTATTATATAAATAGTAGAGACTAGTCTATTATTTATATCCCTATTCCTTTATAAGGATATAAAGTTTTTTTTAAGTCTAGGGAGGATAATTTATATTTTATATAAAATTTATATTAAAATTATATAAATTATATACTTAAATACTTTACTCCTCCCTTTATCTCTATTATTACTAAGAACGTAGGCTAAAGATTAAATTGATATTATTAACCTAACTTATTACTACCTTAAATAACTCTATTAATATTAACCTTTATAACTTAGAAATTATATCCTAAAAACTTATTAAATTATTATTAAATAAAGAAATATAATATTAAGGCCTTATTAAGGTATAGGTAAAAAAGGGTAAATTAAAAGAGAGAAGAGTTATAAAAGTAAATTATTATATTAATAAATATAGGTTTAACTTCTTATTACCCCCTTAATCTATTAAAGATTTAATAAGATTATCCCTTTTATATCTAACTTAAGTAGCTCTTATAATATAATCTCCTATAAACTTAGCTCTTATAATAGGTCTCTAATAGGATAATTAAACTTTATAATTATTAATAGAAGTAGCTTTAAATCTTATAATAGCCCTCCTTTATATTCCTTAAGCTCCTTATTTACCTATAAACTAATTTTAGGGAGTACTTAATTAAGATATTAAAAGTAATAGATTAAGTTAAAAAGAAAGCTTTAAAGTATTTATAAAAAATTAAAGGAAGTAAGGGATTAAAGTAGAAAATTCAGTAGGAGGCTTAAATACTAAGAAAAAGGCTAGACTTATAGAAAAGTTAGAGTTATAAAAAGGAGTACTAGGCGTTAATAAATAAATATATTAAAGTATATATAATAAGTTTATAATAAGGTATAAAAAGACCTTAAAAGAAAAATAAAGATAATTTTTAATAGGAGTTTCAGGGATAAGTTATAACTATTAGAGGATAACTTTAAGATAAAGTTTTTAGAATTCTATTTTTAAAGTAAGAATTAAAACTTCTTAATTTATATATTTTATCAGATATATTCCCTTTATTATTTAATACCTCTAGGGACGTAAGGACTTAAGCTAAGAAAGTAAAAATAAATAAATTAAATTAATTAAAGAGATTATAATTAAAGGCTAAGTTTTTTAAGTTAATTATATCTATTTTAAAGAAGTAAGAAAGTAAGATTTAAGCTACTATTAAGAAGGTAAAGGTAAAAGGGCTAAAAGATAAGGCCCTTAAAGAGGTAAATAAGATCCTATTAAACCTTACTTTAATACTTTATATAATAGAACCTATTCTAATAGAGATTAATTATTAATCTTAAGTAAGTAAGCTTAAAGATTATATTACCTTATTTATAAAGTAATTCTAATAAGAACTTACCTTTATAATAAACTTTATAAAATAAGAGACTTTAATTATAACTAAATATAAGTTTAAGCTATTATAACTCTATTAATATATATTATAAGTATTATAAAAGTAGGATCTAAGGGTATATTTCCTTCCTATATACCTTACCTAGATTATCCTAGAAGCTTATATCTACCTATATAAATAATATTAAGAGAGTATTAAATTACCTCTACCTCTATCTCTAATAGTTAAAGCTAATAATATAGCGCTATTATATCTTATATACTATAACCCTAATATTACATTTAGGAAAGAATTAAACCTTATATAAGGAATAACTTATTAAGATATAAAGGCCTTTTACTAAGAACTTATCCTTACTTAGGAAATATAGAATTATACTCTAGATAGCTTTAAAGAAATAATAAGATAAATTACCTTAGCTAAGGAGGCCTAATAAGTATAAGAAGATTATAATGTATAAATAATAAGAGAAGCTAATATTATTATTACTACTACTACTACCTTTATAAGCCTTTAAAGAGAGCTCGAGATCTATACTCTTATCCTAGCGTAAGAGGAGGAGAAGAGACACGAGGTTAAAGAATCTTTAATATACTTAATATAAATCTATAAGGAAGAAGCTACCCTATAGGTAAATAAAGATGTAAAAGTATTAAGCTTCCTTACTATTATTATATTAGGGTGAGTAGTATTCCTAGTAGTACCTTTAATCTTTATAACTTTAATAGCGCCTCTAGTAATATTAATAGCCTTTCCTCCTACTCTTATAATATTAATAATATACGTACCTCTTACTATTATAATACCTCCTCTTATTATCCTAGCTACGTTCCCTTATAAATATCCTGATTAATTATAGTATTATTTATACTAGCCTATTTTCTAACCTTACTAACTTTAATTATAGTTACCTTAGCCTCTACTTTAATAACCTTAACCTAGGAGTTAATAAGAGTAGGAGGAGTAGTAGTAATATTAGTAATATTGTATATAATAATAGCCCCCCTATTACTATTATTAATTGATTAGGAGTATTCCTTCTAGGTATTCTTTACATATTTCTTTATAGGATCATAAAGATTTTTAAGTCTAGGGGAGGCTACGGGGTCAATTTACCCTTTAACAATAATTAGGGTTAGGGTTAGCGTCCTGACGATATTGCTCCTTCTGCAGAATAGTCTCCAGATCTTTACATAGCACTCAATACAAGTCTTTGCTGTCAGTGTGTTATGTTAGACGTTCATCGGCACGATTATAGGATTAGGGCCTTGGCGCCTTCTTTCTCCGTGCTAAAATTGGTAAATGTATCCTAGTTATATAAGTATAGGATGATATAACGTTATGATCATCAAGCTAGTTTAGCTAGGGGTTTGTAAGGACTGCGGTACCAATAGATTCCAAAAAGGGATGCTGGGGCATTCGGACCAATCGTCTGAATAGCCCCTATTAGCAATGATATGCTCAGGTACGGTAGCTGAGCGGTACGCATGCGACCCCTTCGCGCTCGTACAGAGTCATTCCTTTCCAAATATTCCCTAGTTCCCGAAGCCAAGAACGACTAAACAATCACAAGCACATTCATCGAAGGCCCGTGATTTGTCATAAAGACACCCAGCCTCCGATACTGTCCCTCTCCCTGTCCGGTCGGCTCTAGGATCAGGCCACGTACGGAAGTACAGGAAGTCGACTGGCCTGTAACGAGCATACAATATACTTCCTTCCAGGGTCCATGTCCTTGGGATTCAAATCCTTGATGATCGGGAAATAACTCTTGGTCTAAGTAGACCTCCGCTCCCCACATGGGGAATATCTCTTCGACCATCTCCGGCGCGGACGGTGTATCGTAGAATATGCTTCGGCAGAAGATTTCCCATCCCGGTTCGACATTTGAGGGGGCAAAGACATTGAAGAGTGTGAGAATCCAACGCTGAAACTCTATCATAGACGGCCCGTGGACTGTGCCTATATGAGTGGATTTTCCCCAAGTCGGTAGCCGCGCTCGAGCTTGACGCGCCATTTTGTCTCTGCAATAATTCGGTGAGAGGAGAGCTCGTTTTAGTGTGCCTCGAACTCGGACGAGTCCGCTTTCCACTGAGCCAAAGGGGTTCGATGTCTCAGTGGCAGCGAATGCCTCTCGAAATTCGATCAAGACATCGTCTTTTTGCCAGCCACCTGGAACAATCGCTCCGTCCACCGAGGCCCATGAAAACGAGGGAGCACGATACTGTTTCTGCCTGCTGCCTACGGTGTCCAAGTCTACGTACCAGAGTAGCTCAGTTGCCATGTGCTCCTTCCATAGACCGGCAATATATCCATCAGAGATTTCTGGACTGAGTTCACTGGCAATACCGGCTAGAGCAACTAGTTTGTCCTCTGACTTCGTCAGCGAAGCATAGGTATAAGAGCTCAGCGCCCGTTGCCAGACCGCGTGAGCCGGTGATGGGTGCTGAAATCCCGTGAAGTGCGTTGCGAGTTCGTCACGGCGCTTGTAGAGATTTTGTTGATCTCCTCTGACCAGAACTGCCGGTAGACCCACAGGAAAGTCTTCAGAGGCATCTAACTCACATTCCCAAAAGAGCTGTTTAGAGCCAAAGTGTAGTACCCTTGGCGCCAATAACCTTTCTTGGACCACCCACGCTCTTCGGATTAATGGCTCGTCTGACACAAGACGCTTCCAATAATCGTGGTCGAGTAGTGTGTATTTCTGAGAAAATTTCCATCGGATCGGGTGGTCAATTTCGATTTCCAGCAGCTCCATTGCATCGGCGCTGCGAGAAAAAAACAGCCCCTTGGAGCCATCGCTTGCACCTGTTGCAGAAATGTTGAGGGTTGCATGTGAGTATACTTTGTCCATCTTTGCCGCTTCACGCTTCCAATCGGCTAGTGACTCTTCGCGCTGGATGATACAGAGGGAGTCGATCCAGATGTAGTAGACGCCTAGGAGGCGGGCGACGGATATGGCATCTTGGAATGTCTTGGGTAGCTTACTGTAAGGTATATCTTTTAGAAAGTCCGACTTGGTAGACTCTGTCAATTGGATGACGTTGGCTTTACCCCAGCAGTGGCTGAGAGTGAGGTATTGATCTTCTGGTTGCTCATCCTTGGTGAGGATGAGACGGGGTTGATTCGACCAACGTGAGATCTTGATCAGTCTGGTGGGATACCACTGCTTAACATCTGGTTGCTCACGACGCTTGCGGTTGCAACTCTCGTGACCACTCAGACACCCCGAGTACCACATGTACGCCAAAACCCACGACTGGAACGAAGAGGTACTGTAGCTCGGTAAGCGGGGCCAAATGGTAAAATCGCGCAATAGCGGCGAAGGCAGGAGAATGAAGTTTGCCGGCTTCGGGGCATTCGGGAGCACTCTCTCAGGGACTCCCACGGAGACCAGGAGACAGTCGTTTCCTCCCTTGATGCCAAGTTCAACGCCGACATGCGAAGCCTGGGCAATGTAGCAGTACGTGAGAATGTCGTCGCCTTGGTCGAGACCATCAAGTAATTGTTGACGTTGGTCCGGATCGCCAGCGAAAGATGACCACACACGCGAGCATATCATGCAATTCTGATCCGCCGAGTCTCTAAGAGACTGGACAGAGGTGTGATGAGGGCAGGTGACTTGCTCGCAGGTTTCAAACTGCTCTTGTCCGCTGTCTTCTGAATGTGGAATGAAGCCGTCGGCAGCTGATCCCCCGCTTTTCGACTGGAGTGTCTCTTTGCAGACTAGACAGAGATGTTTAGGGGTAGAAATGGGAAAATAACGATACCATCTGGTGAGGAATTGGACTCGAACAGTGTTGAGATGCCATACCCAGTCAAAAGGTACGTAATTTAAAAGCGCATAAAGGATTGGATGCATTTTGCGCGCGTCGCCTTGACGAACACACCAAGTGATGAGATAGACAAGAAGAGAAATGGAAGGAACAGTTGACCGAACAGGGGAGCATTACAACTCTGGGTGAGTTTCAATGCGACTGGCGTGCTGCGACACCCAGCCCCCGCCCCCTCGTAATGAGGTGTGATTACTAATTCAGTTACGCCTATATAACTACACTACTAAATAGTCAATACTTTTAAGGAATATCTAAGTAGACTAAAAGATATATATTTAACTATTATATCTAATACTTTAAAAATAATAAAAATTAGATAGTTTATATAATAGATATAACTAATTTTATAAGTACTTAGTAGATACTAGAGTCTTAATTATATCTTAGTACTATTATACTAATATATATAGTTAGGCTTCTATTACATGTATACTCTATCCTTATACACGTATATCCTATCCTTATAGGCGTATACCTCCTTCCTTACTAGGCTTAGCGCCTGTTTAGCGGCGTAGGCTTCATTAGCAATTCGGAGACCCTTATCCTAGCGGCTTAGAAGGCCTATACAGGTATATATAGGCCTAGGGGGTAATCAGGCTAGCCCTAATAGGAAATTAATATATTTTAGCGTAGTATTATAAACTTATACTATTTTTCTATATTATATTAAGAGTATAGCTAGAATAGATTAATACTAGACTAGCTATAAGTTACTAAAAATTACGCCTTAATAAAAAAGTAGGACTTAACTTCTCCTAAGGCGTAGTATTTAGAAAATTATAGCTAGTCTAGTATTATAGGTATAGATTTACTATAGTACTTAGGATTATAATATTCGTCCTCAGGTACGCTAAGCCCTACCCGTGGATCCTGTAGATCCTGTAAATACGTCTATATCTATAGTATAAATAGTAACAATACTAGATGTTTCGACTAGTCCTAGTAGTTAAGCGCTAATCCTAACGAGCTACTATACGCTATCCTATTATTACTAGCTACTAAGCGCCGTATAATACAATAGTAAAAACAATACTAAGAACCTCTATTAATCTTATAAATAACTATTTAGTACTTGAACTATAAACCTTTATACTAGACTAGTACGCGTATCTAAAAGAGTACCTTAGAAAGATCTACCTACGAACGATTTACCTCTATCTATTATCCCCTTAGTTACTTAAACCGCCTTAGGAAAGATAATACTAAACCTCCCTTAAGAACCTCTATTATAAATAACTATTTAGTATATTAACTACGTACCTACTCTTCTAATCAATATTACTATTTAAATAAGTGATTCCTAAAGTCCTACTGTTACGACTAGCTAGACCAAGCAGTACGTGTTATACTGTAGTAGGTATTCCGAGGAACGGTTACCTGTATAATAGCTTCCTTAACAGGCGAGTAATACTTACTCTACTCGATAGCGAGTAGGACGAGTACCGGTCGTCCTGCTTAGTAGCGAGTATAGCGAGTATACCTCTTGGCACGGATTTCCTATATCTATATAGATAGCGATATTTCCTAAGTAGGTAGGAGCTCCGTGCTTAACTCATGTTATAATTCTAGTAATCTCCTAAGTACTGAATACAATACCTTATACTAGACCTATTTAAAATAAGCCTGCTTACCCTACTTCCTTAACACTCCTCTTCACGAGAACTAATCATAGGTCTATCCTATCTATAGACGGAGTGAACCGTAATACTTTAAGTACCCTTAGAATAAGTACCTTAGAAAGTAGAGACCCCCCCCTAAGCGTCTAGAGTTCACGACGCCTAACTATAGATAGTAAGGATAGACCTAAGATCGCTAGACCCGACTTATTCTACGGCGAAAGAGAAAAACTTAAAGACTAGCTTATATAGCTTCAGCTTTACTTTACCTTTAACGGATAGACCTTATTAATAGTATAATAGCCGGCCTTCGCTATTATATATATAAGAGGACAAGCTTCGAAGTAGGTTCATCCGTCTCTTAAGAAGTACCTTAAGGATAAAGATAATCCAGATAATTAGTATATCCGGAACTAGATAGAAAGCTTTATACGGTTTCGTATTAAGATACGACGAGTCTTTAGACCTTTAAATGAAAATAAAGTAGCTATACGAGTTATTTAGTACTTATCTTAAAAGAAATCTGCTGCTAAGTATTCTACTCAGTTTTAGTAGTATATAATGAAGATAGACTGGGACGATAACGTACTAATAACGATGTACCGCCGCGGATTAAAGTTCAATATTAAAGAAGAACTTATACGAACTGAAGCTTAGATCAATGATCTCGATACTCTAATAGTAGAGGTTATAGAAGTTAACGACAAGCTCTATAAGTTAGTAATAGAGAAACGACATAATAATAGAACCTCTAGAATAGGATGATCGGGGATCTTTGCTAGCGATAGACTAGAAAGATAACGGTGTTAATAACGTGACCCGTATAGATATACGCCAATGGAACTGGACTTTACTTAGAAATAAGATAAGGGAAAATTTAGGGGTAAGAAGTAGCTTAAAAGGGGTAAGAAAGTAGTAACCTATTATAGCTATAATAAACCGGGCCACTTCGCTAGAGACTATCGGTTAAAGAATATAGTACCGCGACCGCAGTTAAATATACTAAGAAGAGTTCTATATAACGAACCTTCTAAGGATCTAGAGAACTACGACTTAACTCACGAGTAGATCGAGGTAGAGAAACTACTAAAGGAAGTTATAAAGGGAGAATATTATTTTAAATTCGCACGAAAAGTATATTAATTTATTAAGAATCTGAAAAACTATAGAATATCACCCTAGGATATTAATATAAGAATCACGAGGTATCTTATCCTAGTAGGACGAGAGGACTTAGAACTTAAGGAAGTTCTAAAGGACCTAGTCATTAATATCTAGATAGAGGTAGACTAATTATAATAACAACTCCAAGACATCTAAGATAGGAAGATAGAATAGGAATCTTTAGATAACGGCGAGGTTCTAGAGTACAGCTTAGAATATAGATAAGAAAGTTAAGGGAGCTTAGAGGAGGAAGTACTACGCTATAAACTTAGCGGGGATGCTCCGAAGAACTCTCTATCTTATACCACCGCATTATAAGGATTAAATAAAGGAAAACACTTAGAGAAAACGCATTATAAAGAAAAGCTATACGTTAAAGATTACCGATTTAACTTAGTATACCTAGAACACGGTGTTATGTACTAGTACGATAGTGTAAAGAAATAACTAATGCACAGCCCAAATGAAGAATATTGCTACTTGTTAGAGTGGTATACTTACATGCATAACAGATACTAAAAGTACATGGAAATCAAGAAGATATGCGGTTTTCTCCCTAAACAGGGAAAAGAGTAATCTCTTATGTTATAGGAAGACATAAGTAGATTAACATACTAATCCTAAAGTAATTCCTATATACCACTTAGTATAATATATATATGAATATACTAGTACTAATCAATGATTAACGAACTATTATAATGATAGATTCTGGAGTAACTAGTAACTTTGTTTCCTAAGATCTAGTACGGTTACTAGGCCTACTAACTCGAAAAAAGAAAGAATAGTATAACTTATAAATGGCCGACAGGTTAACGCTATTAATAGGAAGGATAGATAAGGAAACACACTCGCTACCTATAATAATTCGACGCTACTATAAGGAACTAACCTTTAATATAGTTAGGATAGCCACTTATTATATCATTTTAGGAATGCCTTAATTAAAGAAGTATAATCTAGTAATTAACTAGAAGAAAGGAGTACTTATATTTGCGAATACTAGAGACGTTACTAGTATATAACCTATACGCTAATAGCGGATAACAATAGATAAGAAATAGAATCGAAGACTAGTTAAAGCTTATTACGCTTTAGTTTCAAAGAAGGATAACCTTAGATGAGGGTCTAACTTAGTATATACTAATAAGGGTTAGCCGGATAACTGAGCTAGAGTTATTAGGGGAAAAGACGAACCTCCTAATATCTTATAAGAGTATAAGAAATGGATATATCTCTTTATAAAAGAGATAATAGTAAAGGCTTTACCTATATACTAATCTTAGGATTATGAGATCGAACTTAAACTAGGAAAGGAATTAATATTTAGACTAATCTATATATTATTAGAAAAGGAACTTACTATACTACGCGGGTATATTAATAAGAACCTTAAAAAGGGATTTATTTAAGAATCTAAATTACTAGCAGGTTATCTAATCCTCTTTATACTAAAGAAGGATAGGAGTCTTAGGCTATACGTCGATTATTAGAAGTTAAATAATATTATTATTAAAAATCGATATCCTTTACTAAACATTAGCGAGCTATAGGATAGACTCTCTCGAGTAAAGATATTTATTAAGCTTGACTTACGAGGAGCTTATAACTTAATCCGAATGAAAGGGGGAGAAGAATGGAAAACTATATTCAGGACTCGATATAGATATTACGAGTACCTAGTCATACCATTTAAACTTACTAATGTACTAGTAACCTATTAAGTACTAGTTAATAATATTATTTAAGCTTATTTAGATCGTACCGCGATTACTTACCTTGATAATATCTTGATCTACTCTAAAACTAAGGAAGAATATATCTAGTATATATAGGACATCTTAACCTACCTATTACAGGCCAGATTACTTCTTAAACTAGAGAAGTACGAATTTCATAAGGAATCAGTGGAATTCCTAGGATTTATAGTAAGTACTACAGGCATTCGTATAAGCCCTAAGAAGATTAAGGCTATAGTAGAATAGCCTATACTATACGATATGAAATTAGTCTAGAGCTTCTTAGGATTTACGAACTTTAATAGAAGGTTTATTAAAGGGTATTCGAAAATAGTATTATTACTTATAGATATTACTAAGAAGGAAAAGGGATTTTAATAGGAATCTAGTTAGTAAAAAGTATTTACGATATTAAAGGAGGCCTATTAAAATCTATTAGTACTCTATACCTTTCAAGTAAACGAACCTACTCGTATTGAAATAGATACCTTAGATCTTGTAATCAGCGCTTATTTATATTAAGAAAAGGATAGTAAATGGTACCTAATCGCCTACTACTTACGAAAGATATCGGTAGTAGAATAGAACTACGATATCTATGATAAAGAACTATTAGTAGTAGTATATACGCTTTAGAGTTAGAGGGTATATACTAAGAGTTATTTAGAACTTACTATCTTTATAGACTATAAGAACCTCTTAAACTTCATTATAACTAAGGAGTTAAACCGAAGATAAGTCCGTTAATTAGAATTACTAAGATAGTATAAATTCAAGATACTATACACCCTAAGGAAGGATAATAGTCGAGTAGACGCCTTAAGCAGGCGTACTAATCATATAGAATCTAAGGATATTACAGAGAAGCCAATTCTCAAATAAGAAAAGGACGGATCGCTAGTACTAATATAGAGTTTAGCGGTAACTATACGGATCACGGTCTAAGATATTACGCTAATCTTAAGGGAAGGCTATATTAATGATAAACTAGTATCGCAGCTAAGAAATTAGTAACTAGGATAAGGACTACTCTAGTATAAGGGAAAGATATACTTACCTAAGAAATGTACTAAAGAAGTAATCCGGGATCACTATAATAATCCTTTATTAGGATATCTAGGAATCTCTAAGACGGTGGAGCTCCTTCAACGAGAATATACAACGCCATGATTGCGGACGCACGTTAAGAAATACATTAAGGAATGTATTTAATACTAGCAGAATAAGTCTACACGCTACGCCAAATATAGGCAAATCCAATTTACACCAGTTCCAGATACACTATGGAAGGATGTAACAATGGACTTCGTCGTTAAACTACTAAAATCAAAAGATCTAGTTACGGGGGATATCTTTAACTTAGTAATAGTAATTATTGATAAGCTAACAAAGTATACGATCCTAATCCCCTATAAAGAAACGTATAAGGTATATTAGCTAGGATTTATCCTATTAGACAAGCTGATAAGGGATTACGGCATACCTAAATCTATTACTTTAGATAGGGATAGACTCTTTACATCTTATTATTAGAAGACTCTGGTCGCCGTAATTAGAATAAAGCTGCGAATATCAACCGCCTACTATCTAGAAATAGACGGTTAGACAGAACGTATAAATTAAATAATAGAAGTATACTTAAGGTACTACGTTAGTTATAAATAAAATAACTGGGTCTTATTACTTCTTATAGTACAATTAGTACTTAATGATAAAAGATCGGATACGATTGGACTATCTTCATTCTTTGCGAATTATAGAAGACACGCCAACTTGTTTCTAGAACCAAGGGAGAGTTCTAGGGCAGAGAAGGCAACGGTATTAGCATCTAATATGAAAAGACTGTATGGCGACATATAGCAAATAATTAGTGAGGTCAATAACAGGACTCAGCAACGAATTAATAAGAAAAGAAAAATATATCCTTAGCTGAAGAAGGGGGATAAGGTTTACCTTTATACTAAAAACCTGAAGAGTAAGAGACTAAGTAAGAAACTGGACTATGTTAAAGTTAGACCATTTTTAATTAAGTAGTCTAGGGGACCTATTAACTATAAGTTATAATTACTACCTGACGCTAAAGTACACCTAGTGTTCTACGTCTCTCTATTAAAACCAGCCGACTCCAGGATACCGCTCTAAAAAGAATGGAAGTTTGAGGCTAAGACCGAAGAGTACGAAGTTAAAAGTATCCTAGAATAGAGGGGTCAGGAGTACTTCATTAAATAGAAGGACTACGATGAGTTAGAAAGTACCTGGAAGCCTATTAGATACCTTCGGAGTTACTAGACGCTTCTGCGTTAATTCCATTAGACCTAGCAGACTCGGCAGCATCATTAAAGCCGGAAAAGTCATCTAGTATAGCTATCGACGACTAGATGGCTAGGGATAGACTAACAAGCGCATCCGCCGTAGGACAATTAATAGGGTTGGAGCCTTCCTCCGCATCCACTTTAGATAACAGGTATTAAGTTTTTCTTCATGCCTTTAAATTAATCTCCTTCAATATTTTCTTATTACGTAATAGTTAGGTTATAACTATTACTAGCACCTTCTTATCCTCCGCTACCTTAGAAGATAATTCTTTATAAGTATAGTCTAACGACTACTATAACATATTTATACACGGCTTCCTAGCCCGGACGCATTCAGAATACTTCAGGCGAGACTGAGAATCCTCTATAGCAATATAAGGGCTCTTAAGAGATAAACAGCGGTCGCAGGCAAAATCGACAGTAGTACCGTATCGCTGAATTTCGGCGGCAAGACGAAGACGGTTTTATTGCTAACGAGACATAGTGAAAGAATAGAATCTTCGGGACGAAGATAAATAGGAAGGAGGGGTAATATTACGACTAGCTAGACTAAGCAGTACGTATTATACTATGGTAGGTATTCCGAGGAACGGTTACCTATATAATAGCTTCCTTGGCAGGCGAGTAATACTTACTCTACTCGATAGCGAGTAGAGCGAGCACCGGTCGTCCTACTTAGTAGCGAGCATAGCGAGTATACCTCTTGGCACGGATTTCCTATATCTATATAGATAGCGATGTTTCCTAAGTAGGTAGGAGCTCCGTATTTAACTCATGTTATAATTCTAGTAATCTCCTAAGTACTGAATATAATACCTTAGACTAGACCTATTTAGAATAAGCCTATTTACCCTACTTCCTTAATACTCCTCTTCACGAGAACTAATCATAGGTCTATCCTATCCACGGACGGAGTGAACCGTAATACCTACCTATATATATATAATAATAGTCTACCTTCTTATTCTTCTATACCGCCTTAATTAAGATATTAAATATAATATTAATAATTAGATACTAAGGCTAACACGCCATTCAAATATACCCCCTAGTTAAACGAATTTAAGGAAAAACTAGACGCTATTTAGCTTATTATACTCCTTATATTAAAGAGTTAGTCTACTATATCCTAACTAATATTTATAGTCTATCCTATAAAGATATATATCTAAGTACTCTAAGAAGTACTCTAGAAAGATATAGAAAATATAAATTAGTAATATAAGTAAAGGGAGTAAGACAATTAAAAGAATAATAAGAAAGAGATAATAATAATACTAATAATACCTCCTATAACCTTATTACTATTAGATTAAGCCGTATTACCTATACTTCTACCTCCTATACTATTAGCTATATACTAATCGGTCTTACTCCTACCTACCTATTAATCTAGAATATACATGATAATTAACGATCTATATATAAGATCCTCCCTTACGAGATTAATAACTCCTATTCGCTTTAAAATCCTTTCTACTATGTTAATCTAGGACTTATACGTAAAGTTTCATAGTTAAGATATTACTATCAACTATATAAGTAATTACTAAGACGCCTATATTAAAGCGGCCTAGCCTAGTAAGAAATCTAATAGGCCTCCTAAGATATCTACTGAAATCGTCTAGCCGAAATTAGTTCGATTTCTACTTAGTAAATATTAACTTACTTATATATCTATTTCTTAATAGTCTTTATACTAATTATAATCTTTTCTTTATAGGCTTTAAGATATCCTTCTTCTCTACTACTAGAACTACTTTACAGCTAAATCGTCGCTATTATAACCTTATTATCGCTATTAGAATAATTTAATTCTTAGTATATAGTAGAAGGTCTATTTTTCATAATTCTCTTTCTATTTAATAGCATGCATGTATAGTAATAGATAGATATATATATAAGGACTTCTAATTAGCTATATACGTAGCTAAAGTACTTACTAGCGTTATTAATAGTAAGGACGCTGTCTTTCTTTAAAAAAGGTACTAATTATTATAGGTATAGATTTACTATAATACTTAGGATTATAATATTCGTCCTTAGGTATACTAAGCCCTACCTATAAATCCTATAGATCCTGTAAACATATCTATATCTATAGATTTCATCTATATAGATAGTTAATAAATATATAACTATACTATAATATAATATATCCTTAATAACTAGCCTTAGTTTATTCTAGCTATAATACTAATATAGTATAGAAAGATAGTATAACATTATAATACTACGCTAAAATATATTAATTTCCTATTAGGACTAGCCTAATAACCTCCTAGGCCTATATATACCCGTACGGGCCTCCTAAGCCGCTAGGACGGGGGTTACCGAATTATCAATGTTCCAGGGATAACCTTCCCCAGAAGTAGCCCCCTAGGCGTACTCCTAACAGGTAGCGCCTAGGCGTACCCTTAACGTTAGTAATAAGGGGTAGCGCCCTAGGCGTAATCCTAACGTTATCCCTAGGTAGTTACCCTGTAGCCTCCCTAGAAGACTACCCCGCTAAGGGGGCGCTAAGCCTGGCAAGGAATATACGCCTATAGGGATAGGGTATACGTATACAAGGATAGGATATCCTATACTCTAGTACTAAGTTATACCCTCGCTTATTTACCCTGAAATCGTTTAGTATATAAGTTACTATAGTTACCTATAGCTAGTCCTTGATTTTCGCGCTAAAATTATTAAGAAGACCTAATTTAGACTTATATAGATATCTTACTTTTAGGCTAAAAGCCTTTAAATTCTTTATACCTCTTTAAAGGTATATTATCTATTACTTTATAAGTTATCTAAGTTAGAATAAATTTATTATACCTAGGGAATTTATTATAAAATAATGACTTTTTAATATTATTTATAATAAATTCTTAGTATTATAAATATAAACTTCCCCTAGTATTCCTACTAGCTATTAGTAGGTATATATTCCTAAAATATACCTTATTTCACTTATAAAGCGGAATTTAATATACTATATACTACTAGACTATCTATAATATATATTACTTCTTTAAGATATTACCTAATATTTCTCTTAATATAGAATATTTATTCTTTAATCTTATATCCTTTCTATCTTTATATAGCTAGTAATATACCTTAGTATTATTAAGTAGATATATAAAGGAATAGGTTATATATCTAATTATTTATTAATAATCTAGATATATAATACCTTTACTCTAGATCCTTTCTAATATTAGACTAGCTCTATAATAATAGATTACTAGAAGTCTATATAACTAAGTATACTAACTAAATAGCTAGTATATTATAGGTAATAAAGTTAATAAATATTAATTATAAAAGATATAAATATAAAAATAAATAGAGTAATCTAATAATAAAGAGATTATTATTTATTTATATATTCTATTACTATTTAAGCGTATTAATTATAGATATTTATATTTAAATTATACTTATAAATAAGATATAGTACTAGTAATCCTTCTATCTATTTAATATAATATTCCTTTTAAACGTCTTAAGGTATTAATTTAATAGTATACTTTAATATATTATATCTTTTCTTTAGGTTTATTTACTATATATCCTTTAACTCTTTAGGTTTATAACTAGATATTATATATTAGATAGTATTATTATTAACCTATATTATATATAAACGCTTATTATTTATATATTACTAAGATATTAAATCCTAATATTTATTTTTCTTTACCTTACTATAAATAGTAAGAAGTTCAATAGGAAAGCTACCTTATACTTTATATATACTACTCTAGGCTACGTTTCTATACTATAATTAATTAATTAAGTTATTTAATATAAAGAAGTTATTAGTAAATAGATAGTAATTATATAGAAGTTAATTTAATAAAGATATTATAAGTTAAATAACTACTTTATAAGACTATAAGAAAGTCTATTCCTTCTTAATATTTATAGTTAACTAGTAAGTAGTCTTTAACTAATATACTTATTCTATGTATAATAAACTTTTAGTATAGCTTTTTATCCTTTATTTACCTAATTTAGAATAAGATTTAGGTAAGAAGTTATTATAATAAATAGTTTTAAAAATAATAACTTTTTTATAAAGAGATATAAAGTATATATATATAAAGCTTAAGTAATAAAAGTTATCTCTATATCTTTAAATAAAATTATATCTAGAGATATAAAGATAACTTTATTACTAAAGTAAATATTTTATAGGCTAAGATTTAACTAAGAAACTATATATATACTAACTTTTAATATAAATAGGATATTAATAAGATAGTTCTTATTATAAATCCTATATATTTTAAAGCCTTTACTACCTACTTTAACTAATATATTTATAGTATACTAAGATCTATCCTTATATTTAACTAGAAACTCGTTAATTAATATATTACTTTTAGGCCTAAAATATTATAAATATCCTAATTATTAGCCTTTTATAACTAGGCCTACTTTCTTCTAGAAATCCTTCTTCTAGCTAATATCTTTAGGCTCCTTTTATATATTATTAATCTTAAGGAAGCGTTTTATTTATTTAAAATATATAACTAATATTATATCTTAAATCAAGATGAAAAGTAACGTTATAAGGCTTTAGTTTTAGTAGTCTATTACTTATAGAATATAGGCTAGCGCTATTAGTAGGCGGATTATTAATTAAGCTCTAATCTCTTATCCTTTAATATCTTCTTATTACCTTATATATAGGTATTTATTTATAATATTTAGCCTATCTTTAAACTACTAGTCTACCTAAAGATTTAGATATTTAACTACCTCTTATAATAGATCTAGTAATAATAAAACTATTAAATAGATTATAAGGGGTTAGCTAGTCTATTAGTAGGTTAATAGCTAGGTTATAATAATTAATAGAGATTCTATTATAATTTATAGCGCCTTTCTTTATATTTTCTTTAAGAACCTACTCTAGTATATACTTATTATAATATAATTTAATACTCTTAGTCTAGAGAACCTTATTTAATAGTCCCTTAATCTTATCTTAGTATATTATTCTAATATATATATAACTAATAGGATTAATAATAAGAATAAATATATAAGAGTAAATACTTAAGTATCTAATTTTTATTACACTAAGCCGTAGGACTATACTAAATTAGGATGTAACTTAGTACTAGAGTATAGGATACGCGTAATAGAAGCTTATAGTTATACTTACTTATAACTAATTTAATTTAAGTTATAACTAAAGTTATAAGGTAAGCTTTAAATACTTTAGCTTATATATTATTTTAAGCCTATATTACTATATTTACTAACCTATTAAAACTAAAATATCTTACCTACTAGATATACTAATCTTAGGTGAAAGGTTTAGGTATTATATGTAAAGCCCTCTTAGTAGATTAGACTAGCTACTATGTAGTTCATTGCTAAAGAATCAACTTGGAAAATTCCCCGCATAGTCCCGCTACACAACCTCCTTCCCTCTCACCCTCCGGACCTAGCGGGTAGAAGAATTGACAAAAATGTGATCGCTGCAAGGCTCGAACTTGCGACCTTCTGCGTGTAAAGCAGACATAATAACCACTATACTAAGCGCTAAAGCGTACATCAGCTTCTGGGTTTCCCGTCAGGGTGGAGATACACATACACCAGTGTTCTTGACCTGTGATTTGCCAAGACAATAATTGTGGTGCTATCTATCTACATACCATCATTGATATTAGGCTCGTGCAACGTACTGGAGCCGCCTGCCCACGCGTGCACGAGAATAGACATGGGATAACAAGATACTGTTTCATTGCTCATTGCTTACTAGCGGCCATACAATATTGTGAGGTAAATGCTCAACGCTACAAGCTGGGTATCTTCGTGCTATAATAATGACGCCAATCGCAAGGTCCAAGCAACATGCTCAGCACCCTCAAACTCGTGATGCAAGTCCTGAAGCCCCAGCCAATATAAACTACCGCTCAATTATGTTCTCTGAAATATCACCCATGGAGTCACAGCTCACAGCTCCCAGCTCAGCGGATCGATCTGCTTCTTCGCCGTTCTCCTATCCCTTTTCACAGCTCGTGAAGCGCCAGCCTCCGTCCTCGCCGGTACCTCTTTGGCAAAGCTATTGCCATTGCCAGGTTTTATCGATTTGTAAGCCTTGGCAAAGCTCTTGAAGGGTGTGTTTTCGTCTTTCCACCATTCACCGGGCCCTTCCCCTTTTCGCTTTCCGTGTGAAGCTCGTGTCTGATGTGCACCAAGAGGGTCTGCCATCATCTTGGTGGCATTTTCTTTCACTCGTGATCCACCTTTCTTGACGTTTTTGGTCAAGAGGCCCTGTAGAACAGCTTCGAGATCAGCCACCGTCACTGCCTTTGAAACTCCTTGACGGAGCCTTGCCCGCGCATGAATTGTATTGTAGATGAGACGCCTCGCCTCCTCAAGATCAACCACATTCGCAATATCCTTCATCAGCTGCAAGTGCCTCGGGCTGATCTTGTCGTAGTAGCGGGACTCCAGAACATCGTGGGCGCCAATGCCCCAGGTCTCGCGAATACTTCTGCCATCTGTCGTTGCATCAGGATTTTTGGTTGCTTGCCTGTCAAGTTTCGTTGGGGTATCGGAAGGCTCCTTCGAGGCACGCAAGCGTGCTCCTACGTCGACAGGCTCACGCCTCTGAGGGCTCGGCTTCTCAGTTTGAGTGTTGGTCTCCTTCCACGGCAGAGATCTCCTTACTTTTCGAGCACCACTCATGGGCGAAACTCCCGACGTATCTTCGGACTTGATGCTGTGGTCCTCCGGGTCATCAAGCGTGAGGTCAATGGTTTCACGTCTTTTGGACCGCTTTTGCATGCGAGTGCTAGATCTTTCGGGCGCCAATGAAGGCTCCTGGTCGACAATCCGAGCGTTTCTCGTTGCCTTAGTTGCAGTAGCTATGTCATTAATCTTTCGCTTGCTTGGGACACTAGAGTTCGTGTCCAAGAGGGAGAGGACTTCGTCGAGGTTTTGGGGGGTGACCAGACCATAACAGTACAGCGGTTTCTTGATATCCGTCGTATAGAAGTCCTCGTAAGGCACAGCATCATCGGCATCTTCAGCACATTGGCGTAGATGCTGCGCATACTCAATCTTATGCCTGATGATAAAATCGTCCCATAAGAATTGGTGTAGCATTCGATCGAGGCCCACGAGGGTTTTGATCTTCCTGCAAACCGCTCCGAAATGTTTCAGATCCCCTGAGTAAGCGGGGTAAGCTGCTCTGAATCGAGAAAAAATATTTTGAGGTGCTGCAGGCATTTCAGGTCCCTTGTGCTCTGCGGTGGATCCGATAACCACGGCAGCCGTCTTAACATTCGCGTCCGGCTGTAAAATTTGTGCCAGTGCACTCTGCTCAGGTGGGCTTTCAGGGAACTGGAATCCCGCACCAAGATTCGAGACAGGAGCCGGAATGACTGCTGGAGAATTAGGCGGCTCCCTGAGACTAGGGTTAGCCGGTTCAACAGACATGGCAATGGCTAGAGCCTCATGTCTCTGACTGTCTTGCACATTATTTCTCAACGGGACCGGGGCCACTTGGACTGGGCTGACAATGTGATGATTAGGCTGAGATGCCACGCAATCAGCCTCGGGTACTAGAGATTCCGATGCATTTGGAGACTCTGATATGCTCTTTGAATTATCTGGAAGCAGAGACTCTTGAAGCTCAAGACTCGACTGGTCCTTGTGATCATCTGAGCCAGACCGGTTCCCATTAATATGGAGTGATTCGCCATTGACATGTGGCCCCGGCTCGTCTTTCGTCAATTTGACGTTATCAAGGCGTCCTATATCGTCAATAAAGTCGTCAGGCTGCTTGTCCATGGCTTCGCCATGCTGTGCGCCAGGTGAAAGATTGTGAGCTTCAACCTCTTTGAATTGATCATTGGTTGGGTATGATCTAGTTGAGCCGCTGTCCAGATGCATGGACTCGTCAATTTCTGGATGTTGTGTAGCATCGCTAACCACAACCTGATCACTCTGTACGCTTGGCCTTGCATCATCGACCCCAAAGTCCGTAGCCTGATCAGCTGATTCATCTGTTGTAGCAAGCTTGGCCTCGAGATCAGTGACGTCCACAGCTTGCGCACCTGGAATGGCATCATCAACCTCAGAGCCCATTGAATGATTGTGTTGCGAATCGGGTCCAGCAATATTCGCTGCAGCATACAAAGACTGGTCAATTGGTGTGGTGTTTTGTGCATCGTCATCGTCAAAGTCATGATCGGGAATAACATATGGTGGTGCTCCGGACACCGTGTCTTTCAATCCGTCTTCATCATCGGGATTGCTTACGAGCTCGCGCAAATTGTGCATGTTCTTCTTCCATTGACTACCATTATCCTTGGCTAAATGAGCTACTTTCATCTTTGGATCGGGCGTGAGTTCGTTGAGACCATTCAACGGAAGGCTTTTGGATTGTGTCTCTGTTTCCCCAACTTTAGTTCCCTGAACAGATCTCTTTGACATCGAGGGAGCCATAGGCTGGGCATTACCAGGCGCAAGTCGGTCCATTCGGTCGCTCTCATCTTCCGCAGAACGCTTCGTAACGAGGTTGATCTTCATTGTTTCATCATCTTGGAAGCCGGAAGCTTGAGCTTTTTCGTCTACCAAGGTTTGTCCATTTATTTCTGGAATGACTTCGGGTGCAACCTGGTCTTCTGGGTTCATGCGGAGGTCTATTAAATCTAGGGACTCCGTTTTAGAGACTGCGCTTGGTGTTAACCGAGCTTTCTGAGGTTTACTAGCCTCGCTGCACTTGCGTGAGCTAATGAAGTTTTGACGATAACGCCGAGCCGCATCCAGTGGATCTGGCAGGTTCTCAATGTTCTCTGTGACGGGAAATGCCCGGGGTAATTTTAACTTCTTCCTTCGTTTGGCAACGTGAGTTGACAGAAAGCCAAGATCGGAGGCTTTACGCTTCATCTCAGAATCGCTGTGGGCTAGATGGATGTCACGATTGCCTTGCGTGTGAACCTCGAGTCTGCCTCCTTCCTCGCTCGATGCCGCTGCTGATGGCTTCTCTATGGCATCGGACTTGTTGCTATAATCGTGTTCACCGCTCAATATTTCGGGCGCGCGACGTTCGCTATTGCCACTGGGCTGCACCGAATGGCTCTGCATGCCATCGATTGCTTTCATTGTCGCCGAAATTTTATCGACAATTTTCATACCCACGTTCTGCTTCGTACTGTCGATGAAGGCCTCAGAGCTCGACACCTCCAAGATAGAAGGCGTTGACTGGGTGACATGATCGACATCTTCAGAAGGGTTACCGTTGGCCAACGAATTTGAAGCGTTTGATCTTGGAAACGACAGTTGACGCTCTAACCTCGGTGGAGAGTGGTTCTCTATCTGCCCCTTGACGTAAGGAGTCTGCTTGACCTGTGTAAATGGCTCTGTCGGTTGAGAAGCTGTCGAAGGGAATGGTTTATGGGTCAGTTTACTTGGGTGTTTGGCTTTATCGTTCAGCGAAAACGGTGCTGCCACCTTCAGATCAGATTCTGGTGAAGGAGGTATTGAATAAAGACCGGACGAACGGTTATGGCGGCGACTCCTATTTAGATTCTCCGTGGCAGAGTGAACCCGTGACGACTGCAGTGGTGATGGTTCAACAGGAGTTGACGCTTGATGGGGGCTCAATATCCCATCTTCGAATGGATCGCTGTGTACTAACGGCATCTTCATATTTACTTCAGGAGAACGTCCAAGATGGTTTCCATGCCGTGGTTCCAATTCGCTAAGAATCTCACTGACTCCAGGACTACGCTGGGGCATGATGGCTGACATCGTATCTTCCAGGGCAGCTCGGACCTCTCCTACAGGTTCATCTCCTCCGACAAATTCATGATGGCCGGCAAAAGTGCGCTGCTCCATGCTGTGCGATACCGCTGACGTAGCTCCAACGGAGACAGGTGCTGAGGGGCGAGATGCCGATGACTTAGGAGTAATACTTCGAGATTGCTGTTGACTTCGCGGTCTGGCTGGATTTGGGACAATACTGGGAGACACAACAAGTGGAGATGGTACCGCCGAGTTCGTCGACGAGCTCGTCACCAGAGGAGTTGGTCGTTTTGACTGGGTCAAACGGGACAACGATGATGCATTGGATGACCTGCGGATATGTGCTGTTCGTACACCTATATTTTCCGCACTGCTATCCGGTGGAAGCTGATCCTGAGCAGGGGACGGTGGCCATTCATTATCAGGAACAGGAGCGTCGGAGTCTGACCCTGGGGGACTCGAATCCTTATTGTCGAACGAGGACGTTCTGCGAGTTTCTTGCGAGTTCCCGGGATCGCGACTAAGGTTTCTGTTCCTTGGGAGTGTAACCCGCCTTCGCGCCTGAAGGTCGGCTTTCTGATTCAAGCTGTGAAGTATAGATATTGGCAGGTTTGCAACAGGTCCCCGTTTACCAGGCTCCGCTGGTAGCCAAGCTGTATACATCAGTAACAGAATAACGAGGTTGAATGTATGTTCACTCACAGTCTACACTGTTCAGTAATTTTTCCTGGTCCTTCGTGATTCTGACGTCCCTGGTGCTGATTCTTTTAGGAAGGCTTGTCATAGTCTCACCCTTGTTCTGCATTGGCTGATCGACCTGAGTGGCGGTTTCAGTTACATGGCCCCCGATTCTGTCCTCAGATGCGGCTGGTAATGACGCCGGAATAGGTGATTGTGCGGGATTATCAACAATTTCGCGAGCAGCAATTGGGGGAGGACGCATAGAGTCCACTTGAACAGCGAAAGCGCCAGGCTCGGCATGTGTGGTCGATCGATTGGCTAAATGGGACTTAGTAGGGTCTTCTGAGGCAGCATTGGCATTTGGTAGTTGCTTCTTTGATCGTTGTAACAGGCTCAAAAGTGCTTCTCCCTCTGTGGGAGTGCGTTTGGCCTCGCTCAGAGAAGTTTTGGCATGCGCCTGCGACTTGTGCAAGAGCGGTTTCGATGAGTCCACAACGGAGCGACTATTGAAAGCTTTGGCCGTCGGGCTGCTATCGGCGGGCCTTTTCGGCAGAGGTGCTTGAGTTGCAAACATGGTTTGAGTATGCCGAGGCGAGTTCTCCCGTGATCCAATGGTGTCTGGCTGAGACATCACAATATTGTTCGGGTGCTGTTGCCTTGACAGAGTTTGCCTTCTAGCAGATTCTTGTGCACGAAATTGTATCAGCTTTTGTATGAGCTCTTTGATTTTTGGACCGTCTTCAATAGGCCGAGGCATTCCATATCCACCGGAACCGTTAGCGCCCAAAGGATGTAATTCTGTTACAAAGAGCGTTATTCTCTTTTGCCGTGAACCAATATGTGTGGCAACAATTTCAAATTCGAGTAATTGTATGAAACCCCCAAGGGTACCATCAGTAAGCCTTCTCCCTGTCTTTTTTTTGTACCTTTCAACGGCGTCCTTGGCTATGGTGGCATCGACGCGATTCACGCTGTCTGAAAGGCAGGCTTGTAAAGGTTCTTGATCCGGCACAAACTGTAGTAACATTCCGTCAGCGCGAGGCCTCTCTGAGAGCTTTCAAGACCCTAATTCACCTTGATGATTTGAACCACTGGCTTTTTAGCAGATCTGATCCTCAAGTTGCTGCCATCGTCATCAAAGGTAATGTGCCCAATGTTCCCAGCCAGTTGAGATCTATTCACTTCACTCTTGCTTCGCCATTCCAGCACCTCGCCAAGCTGTTGCTCCACAGTCGGGCCAAGCCACTCACGGAAAAGGTCCATCTTTTCGCTGGTCTAAGGGCATTTGTTCAGGTCGCATCGTCCAAGGCCAGAGGAGTCAGGCAGACTCCTCATGGGACATTAGCTTCGTTTGCTTCGGACGCTGGACGCGTTCGGACCTGAGAGAGACTTAATAGCTTTACAAGAAGCGAGATTTTTGTGGCACTTGTAGGACCTCCCAATATGCATATGTGAAGCTTCAAGACGCGCTCAGTGTGAATGATGCGTGGGTAGGCGAGGTAGGGTAGCAAACTTCCTCAATGCTTCATGTCTTGATGAGGTTAGCTTGAGTACCTATGGCTACCTCTAGTTCTTGCATGCCAAGCCTTCTGCAATTGCGGACAACGGCCACGAACGACCAACAAGGTGGCACTTCCGAGGTGTTCAATAGCGAGACTGGGAAGGCGCAGTCTTGCCAGTTGAGAAACAATCTGAGTATCTGCAACAGATATGAAGGACAAAGGCCCGTCCTCCTCAATCATAACTCGCGGAACGTCCGTGGAGCTGCCTACCCGGCCCATTACTGGGTTTCATCCTGGTCATTCGGTGGAGCGAAACCACTGATGAGTCTGCGCTTTGCAACGCCTCGTGATGCTTCAGAGGGTGTCATAACAATGAGAGGCTCTGTGCGCCTTACGAAACATGAGTTCCAAGTCAATCAAGGACACTGACAGTCCATCCGCCTCCACCTACTTTCTCCCTCAACTTCGCAACTCACGTCGTGGCTCGATCGCCTCCCTTGCCAGCACCACACAACTCGATAAAGAGACTCTTTCACAGGCACTGGACCACATTCACAGCACAGCTAGTCAAAGTGATACTCTAACGACCTTCAATGAATTTGCTTCTCCACCTTCCTACTCATCGGGGCCGGATTCGAAAGGCATAGCGAGCGAGCTTCAGGGCGGGCTCAGCGGGTTGTATACAAGACTCAGAGCATCTGTGGGAAATGTGAAGGACATTGTCAGCCTTGGAGGCGAGGATGCCACCAGGGACCCTTCATCAGTGAAAAGCCCAGGTGGGGTCATACACAGCCCTGCACCATTTACAAAAAGCGGCCCCGAGCCTATTCGAGGGGCCAACTCCTCGGCCGCGAACGCACCGCGAGGGGCAGTCCCAGAATCAGAGCAACACTCTCCAGTTGGCACGAAGTTTAGCGATCCGTTACCAAACTCGCACAGTGGAACGTCAAAACCTTCGAATACTCTTTTAGGTAGCATAACTGCGTCATCTAAACCTGAGTCTGGGTCTGTTGGAGCATTCAAGAAAGCCCCCACCACTTTGACGCAAGCTGTGCATCCTACCGTTATCAGTCCAGCCCTTGCTGAGGTCAATATCAGCGCAGTAAAACAGCTGGGCCCATCTGACCAATATACCTCAGACACAAGAAGCTTAACATCGGCCACCTCTGAGAATGGTGATCAAAGTGCATCTGCGCAGAAGTCTCGAATCGATTCCCTTGTAACAGGAGATACCAAAATCTCTATCGCCGAGGCACGTGCATGTAGAAAGCCTGGTACCGTATCTCCAAGCCAACAAAGCGTAGAGCAGTGTAAAGGAGGAGTCGAAGCAGACCCAGTATTCCATGATAAGGCGACTGAAGTTAGGGGCTCGGAAAGGTTTTACACTCAGACTTCCGAAGATACTGTACAACCATTTCCTAGCATAAATACTGGAGAGAATGATCGAAGCGCAATCGCGTCCTCATCCGACGGAGACAATGAAAGTATAGGACCACCTAGGATAATCACGACCAACGGCAACCATGAGGACGATGTTTTCCAGCCATCAACGAATCACACGGGGAACGATGCCACCAGTGAGACTGTCAAGAAGGGAAGCTATCAGCACCTTGAAATATCTTTGCGAAAAGGCACAGCACCACCACTGATCAAGAGCTCCCAGTCATTCAACTCCAATCTATCCACAACCTCATCCTCAGAGACGAATATCAACAGTGTTATCAGCTCACCACTTCAAAGGACATTACACCCGGCGTCTACCAGGAATACCGGAATATCCCGCAAGCAAAGCGGTACCGCTCATTCCGCAGGCTCTAAGGGTGGGCTGAACCGTGATCTGAGCACCACGAATGTGTCCTCTCAGGTCAAGAATAAAGTGTTGGACAAGGAGTATTGGATGAAAGACGAGAATGCAAGGGATTGTTTCTATTGCGGTGATGCCTTTTCAACCTTTAGGCGAAAGCATCATTGTAGTAAGCGCAATTCCTCCTAGTTCAATTGTAACCATCCAGACTATTTAGCTGACTCATGATTTAGGGACATGCGGCCAGATATTTGATTCTAAATGCACGTCATTGATAGCTGGTGAACATTTTGGTCAACAAGGATCTTTACGTGTATGCAAGCCTTGTGAAGGTATTATCAATGGAGAAGATGACTCCTCAGAGTTCTCAGACGATGGCACCCTCTCGATACGCGGTGTAAGGCCTAGACATGGGTCGACGGGAGCGAGCGATGTCTTTGCAAGTCCATTCTCTAGCTCCAGCCCTTTAGTTTCGAAGGGCCCAGCTCAGAGCTCAAAATATTCAGACCTCACGGTTCCTACGATGTCAATTCCGGCAACCCGGAAGACAGGCGGCGAATCAAGGCGGAAGCCCACAGTCCTAGAGGTTGGTGCTGAGCCGACTCTTGCACGGCCCCCTTCATCTCGGTCCTTGAAGTCATCGTTCGCAAACAAGTCATATCATTCTGCTCATAGACGCCAATATTCCCGTCATCTATTTCAGCGTGGTTTTAGACCCGTCACTGAAGACAATGCCCCCTTCCATCAGATCTCTGTAGATGATAAGAAAAGAGTTCGCCAGCTTCCTGTCTTTCATGATGATAACATCATTGATCCAGACCTTGCTCCGTACCTGTCAGACGAAGGGTCAAGTGAGGATGAGCCGATGAGTATCATGGCTGCTTTGAATGGAGCTGAGCTGTCCCGAAGCCACGACAATGACAGCTCTGGTTTCAGTGCACTTCTCACATCCTCTAGGAAAGCGCGGTCGAGAGCCGGTGACAAGAGCATTAGCGGAGTGGCTTCCACCAGTCGGGATGGAGACAACCACACTCTAAGTAGTTTGAAGACGGGAAACGCCCCACGGCCTTCGAAGCGGCGGAACCTCAGCGTAACGGGCAATGTGCACTTACGGCCTTCACCAAGAAGCTACCGCGCGAGTCCGGGGGTTCCAAATTTCAGCACGAATTTACAAGAAAGCACAAGCAGCTCTGCACTCGCACCGGATATGTCATCGGCAAGTCCAACTATGGGAGCTCGAATGATTCGAAGCTCATCAATGAGAGGCGCAGCTGCTCCTGCGGTGGAATTGAACAACGCAAGCTTGCGCCATGTTCGAAAACTACTCCATCAGCTGTTGGAGGACTATAAGGTCCCAAATATTACCAGCTGGGAGAAAGCCCTGGTTCCCATTCTGCTCAGAGCCACGGATGACGTCAACCCTGATGTGTATAACGGTGATGACATCGATATCCGGCATTATGTAAAGATCAAGAGAATAGCGGGAGGCCGTCCTGGGGATACTTCGTATGTTTCGGGCCTAGTCTTTACAAAGAATCTTGCTTTGAAATGCATGCCTAGAAGCATGGATAACCCTAACATTTTGATCTTGACGTTTCCCCTCGAATACTCTCGTCATCAACTACATTTCATGAGCCTTGAGCCTGTGATAAGACAAGAACGTGAGTTTTTGCAAAATCTCGTCAATAGGATCGCGGCTTTGCAACCTCAGCTACTCCTTGTGGAGCGAAACGTCTCCGGATTGGCTCTCGAATTTTTGGTACAGGCCAATATTGCTACGGCATACAACGTGAAGGCTTCGGTGCTTGAGGCAGTCGCACGTTGTTGCCAGACAAAAATAATATCCTCAATTGACAAGCTGGCAATTAAGCCTGCGCAAGCCGGAAAATGTGAGGTCTTCTATCTCAAAACGTACATCTTTGGAGGCCGGAAGAAGACGTATATGTTTTTGGACGGTTGCGCGAAGGAGCTCGGCTGCACTATAGTACTGCGAGGGGACAACGATGCAACACTATCCAGAATAAAGCGCATAACCGAATTCATGGTTTACGTAGTCTACAATCTTAAATTGGAGACCTGCCTTATGAGGGATGAGTTTGCATCGATCCCAGCCACTACTGAACTTGGAACGCTCGCCCCAGGGCAAGACAATCCGCCCAAGGCGTTTCTAAATTTCTTCTCAGATCAGTCAAGGGATAAAGGAAGGTATCCTACGTTTGCTCTTCAAGATTCAGACGGAGCTACATTTCATTCCCGTGAGAAGCTCGCAAAACCTGATCCCCAACAACGCCAAAAGAGGGAAACACATCAAGGGGAAAAGGCAAAGCCTAGCTTACCTGACGAAGATTCTGTACCGGACGACGTTCCTATGCCGACTTTCTACGGCGATTTGGTCGAGCAGCACCAAACAAAGATTCTCTCCGCTTCGCCTTTTGTCAAATTCGTACAGCCCTACCTTCTGATGCGTGCAAGAGAGCAAGAACGGCGTCTGGCATATCTGAAACGCTTGCGAGACCAGGACAACGTCGAGGAGCAAAAATTGGATGAGTCATCAAAACATGAAAAGTTTGATCTCATCAAGCCGGAAATGGTACATGAAAGAATACATACGGCTTCAAAGAAAATGCGTGAGGTAATTCATGCTGTTCATGATGCCGAGTACGATAAAGCGCTTCACCATTATCAGACCCAGACAAAACAGTGGGAAACCTACATTTCTGGTAGTATCGATCTGTTGGATCCACATGCACATCAGAATATTGCCGTCTTGTACAGCTTGGTCTGTACTGTGACAACTGTGCCATGTTCGGGCCCGGATATTTTGGCGTTTGAATTCTACAACGAGCTTGAGACAAACACGGATTTCGAGGCCGACTGTACCTTAGGACAGTATGTAGAAGATTTGTGTCTCGGCGCACCCACAGTGTGTACGGCGAATGGTTGCGAACGGAAAATGTTCGAACATCATCGTCAGTATGTTCATGGGGAAGCCCAGTTGAGTGTCTTTGTTGAGCGCCATCCTTGCAAGCTTCGAGGACTACAAGACACCATATTAATGTGGAGTACTTGCCGTAAATGCGGTAAAGAGACCCAGGTGTTGCCCATGTCTGATAATACTTGGAAGTATTCTTTTGGGAAATACCTGGAACTCTCATTTTGGAGCAGTGAGCTACACGCACGTGCTGATGTATGTCCTCACGACCTTCATCGTGATCATCTTCGGTATTTTGGATTCAAGGATGTGGCGCTTCGAGTACACTATGACCCAATCACCCTCCTCGAGATTATCGTGCCAAGACCTAGGATCACATGGAAAGTGGACAACGATCTGCGATTCAAGAATGATCTTTTCACCAAGATCGAGGATCGTCTCAACAAATTTATGCTGTCGGTAAAGACTCGAATCAAGAGTATCAACGCCGGAAGCGTGCTACCAGAGAAGGCGGAGAGATGTGGACAGGAGGTCGAAAGGCTCTCAAAACGCGCCTCTGAAGAGCATCTGGCTCTGGTCCAGAAGCTTCGGGACAAGTACATGAACTCGAAGCATTATGAGATCATCCCTCTGAATCGTGCGATTCGAGAGGTGCAAGAAAAGGTGGCGGAGTGGGACAATGCGTTCGCGGACTTCGATCACAATTTCTTTCCCTCTGAGAAAGATATAAGGCGACTAGCGACCCTCCAATTGAAGAAAATATTCCTGGATCGTGATGACTCTGTCACTTCATTGACTCACATGGAGGATGGATCAACCACGGTAATAAATCAAACAGAGTTGAATGAAAAGACATCGATCGATGATACTCCTTCCTTAAGTCCGCAAACTCGACGAATGTCTCCCGAAAAAGCAAATGACATGTTGGCCGCTGTTGTTGAGAAACACGTGTCTCTAGACGGCCAGCCTGACCAGTATCAAAGCGCCCCTGCTACTTCTATACCACTACTTGAGCCTACGCCAACGAATACTCCGCCTCAACAGCTTGACACGGACGAAGTTCGTCACTTGGATCTCGCAGTACGGTCGCATATGACGGAAAGATTCCAAGACACCCAGAATCAGAGAAGTATCGCTGTTGGACAGCTTATCAACCCTGTTGGAGATGAGAATAAGGACCCACAGAATGAGCTCGAAGGCAAAGGAAAGGCAACCAATGAAAGTGATACAGTCATCCCTGAGGTAGATCAGGAGCCTTCGAGGGCAGCTGTCATGGCTCAAACATCTAGTATCCCGCGGCCGATCGATGCCACCCAGCGGAGAACAAGAACAAATGTGTCGCCAACGCTCTCCCGTACCCAATCACAGCCTGCGCATCTTCGGAATGATAAGTCTACAAGTAGTGGCAGCCAATCTTCGTCGTCAATCCTTCAACCATTCATTGCGGAAAATCAATCAACCGAGCCTGATGAGAATTCCAAGCCAGCATCTGCCAGCGCAAAACTTCCCGTGGATAGGAAGATCTCCGATCGATTCGGCCTTAGCGCACTCAAGCCCACAGGCGTGTCTATGATACCACGGTCTGTTGCGAGTCGAAAGCAAGATACGAAAGTTTCGAATCTTGCCAAACACTTTGAGCAACTGAGCCGTGAATTTGAGAAAGAGCGCATCCGCGAGCGTCGACAGCGTGCAGCCAAGAGTCGCCAAGCAAGAGCATATCCAATGGCGGCATCGAAGCCTATAGTCCAAATATACCGCAATGTCCATGAGGCCGTCGAGGAAAAGGAACCGTCAGATGAAGATATCCTCGCCTCGGAACCCTTAGATGAGCATGTAGGTTCCTTGAATACGATTGACCATATGGCGGAAAGTACGACCACGAAAACCCCAGGCGAAGACGGTTTCCATGCTCATGCGGAGGAAACCACAGCGGAAAACACGGAGACAGACGACAACAACCTTCTTGAAAGCACCACTGGATCTGACATTGAAGGTGAAGGTCACCACAGTGATGTAGAGCACTCCATCCTAGAAGATATCCATTGTCCAGGAGAAGCAGATGAACATCACGCGCTCTCACCTGAAGAAGCGCAATTAGATATCAAATTAGACCTGCCAAAACATGAGAAGAATTCTCTAATGAAAATGCTAACAAACTTTTGGGCCGAGAGATCTGCAAGCGGCTGGCAGCCGTTGGAGTACCCTTTGAATGCAACAGACCACATTTTTGCGGACTCAGACATCATTGTCAGAGAGGATGAACCAAGCTCGCTCATTGCATTTGCCTTGGGCTCTGAGGATTACCGGGCAAAGCTACGCAGCATCATATGCTCTGATGAAACCCCTGATGACGCAAAAAGCCAAACAAAACCCCAGACTTTGAGATCAGATCCCGACAACGCTGAAGCTGAACAATCCCTGTTGAGGCCAACGGGCAAGCATCTCAAATACCAATTCGCTGAAGGATCTGCAAAGATGCTCTGCAAAGTCTTCTATGCCGAACAGTTCGATGCTTTGCGAATTAAGTGTGGCGTGTCCGAACGCATCGTCGAATCTCTTTCTCGCTGCATGAAATGGGATAGCAAGGGCGGGAAGACGAAATCTGTATTCCTCAAAACGCTCGATGACCGCTTCGTGCTCAAGTCTCTCTCTCAAATCGAGGCTCAAGCTTTCTTGCGCTTTGCCCCCGACTACTTTCACGTGATGTACAAATACTTTTACAAAGATCTGCCATCCGTCATCGCAAAGATGTTGGGCTTCTTCCAAATCACGATCAAGAACCCCGTCACAGGCGTCGACTTCAACTGGTCCTTGCTCGTAATGGAGAATCTCTTCTACGACCGCTCGCCCACCCGCACCTTCGACCTCAAAGGCTCCATGCGCAACCGCCGCATCCAATCCACCGGCGAACAAAACGAAGTCCTCCTCGACGAAAACATGGTCGATTTCATCTACGAAACCCCACTCTTCACGCGCGAACACAGCAAGCGCCTGCTCAGCCTCTGCGTCTTCAACGATACCTTCTTCCTCGCCAAGCAGAACGTCATGGATTACTCACTCATGATCGCCATTGACGAGACCCGCAAGGAGCTTGTGGTGGGTATCATCGATTGCATACGGACGTATACGTGGGACAAGAAGTTGGAGACGTGGATTAAGGATCGGGGGAAGAATAGGCCGACGGTCACGAGTCCGAAGGAGTATAAGTCGAGGTTTCGGGAGGCGATGAGTCGGTATGTGCTGCAGGCGCCTAATTGTTGGCATCAGTTTAAGGGACATGGGGGTGAGAGTAGGAGGTTGAGGATGGATGAGCAGGGCGATGAGTAGAAGTTTCGAATGGTCGGTGCTTCATTTGTTTTGCATTGCGTAGAGCGTTTAAGTGTGCTTAGATAAAGACGCATTTGATATATGGCCTGCATTAGCATTGGCGTCAATTGGAATGGGTAGTATAGGCTGCTGAAAATGCCAACCTTGAAATGATTGTAAGTCTCACCGAGTGAGATCAGGACACTATTCGATATTTTAGCACACGTTTTGTGTATACCAGTGCAGGGTGGTCTTTGCAATGGTCATAACGAACGGCGACATTCTCTCAAAATCTGGGCAAGAACTTCAAATCTGCATGCCAGAAAGTCAAATCGATCCATCGTGGAGATAGATTGAATTTGCGGTCAATTCATTCGTAACACGCCGCATGCTAGGTGACATAACCCTTCCAAAGCCCATCGAGACGCGCCAGCGGGCTGTCTTTCATCCCAACCTTGATAAGTCCAGAAGTAAGCTAACCAAGCTCTCATCCTTCCACCATCTTCGCCGCAGCCTCCATCTCCCACCCCTTCCTCACAGCGCCCTTGATGCCGTTCAATAGCTTTTCCAACTCCCTCGCCTTCTTCGCCTTCAACACCTCCTCAGTCCTCAGCTTGATATCCTCCCTCTCAGCTTTCACCGCTTTAACCTCTTTCTTCAACGCCCTCTCCTCCGCACGCGCTTCGCGCACTTGTGTCGCAAGCGAAGTGTTTGCGTTTAGGGTTGTTGTGAGTTGGAAGAGTCGGTCTTCGAGTTCTTCGCTGTATATATCAACGGTCTTTTTGCGTCGGGTGTATTTTGCTCTTTGATCGGGTAAGGACCGGGCTTTTTCGGCGAGAGAGGCGTTGGTGGTGGCGAGCATTTCGTGGCAAGTTTGGGAGAGGACGTCGACTGCGTTTATGGTTTTTGCTGTGGGAGCGCGGGTGGTGGGGTTGGAGAGGGGGTCTATCTGGGGGTCTGTGTCTGATGCGGAGGGGGAGGGCGGGGCGTAGAAGGTTATGGGGATGGTGTTTTTTGGAGCTTTGCGGGTAGTGTTCGCTTTGGTTGATTTGGGTTTTTGGATACGGGGTTGGGAGGGTTTGGTGGTGGGAGATGGGATTTGTGGAGCATCGTTTTTACGTGGTCTTCCGCGCTTCTTTGGGGCTTGAACGGGTTCTGGTGGGTCATCAGCAGTGTCGATGGGGTCGGGGACGACCTCTTCGGCAGGCGTAGGGAATCTTGTGGTCTTTGCCTTTGGCCTGGTGGACGATGCGGCGTTCACCGGCTTCTTGGACTTGGGGTCTGTGACTCTCTTGGTAAGGGAAGCTTTCGTATCGGTCGTTTTACTAGGAGTCGCGGTGTCTGTGGCTTTCTTTTTGGGTCTTATGCTCTGCTGGCCAATTGACTTGCGCTTTTTCCTCCTAGGTTTGAGCTTGTTCCGCGAGCCGGCGACCTTCGCAACGAATGCTACATCCTCACTTGCTTCGCCTGCTGCTCCTTCCACAACCTCAGCAATCTTCTCGCCCGACTGAGAGCTCTCGACTTGGTACACCTCTGTAGGGTCTTGTGATTGCACAGCTTCACCAAGAGTCTTCTTCCTGCTTCCAGGCTTCGGATCTCTTTTCGCTTTTGTCTTTGGTTGTATTCGTTCGGCTGAAGTTGCGTCCCCATTCGATACTTCCGTTATCTGCTCTCTAGCAATCTCAGATTTCGCTCCTCTTCTCGCTTTCTTCTGGATGGGCCCTCGTCTCCTTGTATTGAGCTTTGGTTCAGTGACCTCCACCTCCTCATCCCCCAGGTCCTCGGGCCTTTCACCATACCCAACCCCTCCGTTAGAAGCTTCCGGCAAAGCCGAAACCTGAGATCGTCCTCGATCCTGAAAAGTTGGTATGCTGGGTCCTGGATATTCTGGCGGCTCTGGCGTTCGGGTCACCACGGGTTCGATTGGTAGAGCAGACTTAGGCTTACGACCTCTCTTTTGCGGCAGTCGCGCAGGTTTGAGCGGACTTTTGCCTGGCGACTTTGCCTTCCTAATGGCCTGCTGTCCAATTGATCGACGCTTCCTTCGCTTCTTCACCACTGCTGTAGCTGGTGAGTTTTCGTGGTGATCAGTCGGCTGAGAGTCTTTGACCTGGATTTCGGGTGCGGTGAGCTCGTCATCCACAGCTGTCAGCGCTTTCGCTGTTCTCTTGCTTCTCGTTGTGGGGTTGAGCTTTCGCTTCTTAGGTGCAACCTCAGGCCCACCGTCCTTCTCAGGTTTGCCTTCCTCACCTTCCCAGATCGTCTTGGGTCTGCCTCTTTTCTTGACATTGGGTATGGATGGTGGTTTTCTAGAAGAAGGCTGCTGTGATAATGCTTCTGGCGCGGGCGTTCGTCTAGTAGATCGTTGAGAGGGAAGTTCTGGCTGAGGAGTTGTACGAGACCTTCCCAAAGGCTGAGGGAGAATTTCTGGCTGGGGAGTCCTACGCGACCTTCCCGATATCTGTGGATGTAGCGGAAGATGTGCAACCTTTTCCTGACCGGGAAATAGAAGATCAAAGCCTGCGTTCTTGATCTGACGGGTGCTAGTCGGCGGTCAGTGCAATGTTATCTTGGTGGAGGTCTGTGGTACTGCATGCGTACCCTGCACCGCGCTGGCGCTCTAACTGGCGCTCTTGTCTCTCTGCAAAACGTCAGTTGGGGAACCTGGGGCACTATGAGGGTGGCAGACTCACTTGCAGCCATTCTGAGGCTTCAAGCGTCTGTTGCTGTTTAGTGTTTACTTTAGAGCACTGGAGCTCGGGCCCGCAACCGCGCGCTAAGATAGACACACCACACAAGGCTTAGCGTGGCTACGGGCGGCTACAGCGACGACTCCGAAGACTAAAGTAAAGTACTTAAGTAGAAATGAACTTTTAGAAACCGCTTGTAATCTAGGCTATGAGGCTGGGCGATAGACACAGGGCAAATGAAAGTCGTAACGACGATGAGGAGCGTACTCAACCCTAACCCCAAGCGCACATGCAGTTGCCGGAGGGGGGAGATGACTACAGTCTAGAAGCTGTAGCGATGACAACTACATGTGAGTGGATGAATTGATGTTGTGAGAGTTGAAGGCGAGGAACTGTCAATGGCTGTGGATGATCACGTCCGCATATGTACATGACTTACTAGTAACAGCCCATGCTTCGATTGAACGAGAGAATGATGATATATTGTACTTACTACCTAGGTATCAGAGGGTTTTTTGTTAGCGTGACAGAGATTCTTTTGGTGAGGACCCGGGAAAGTACCAAGACGCTAACGATTGATCCCATTGGATACCACAGCAGAAGGATGCAAGTAATGAGCAAAGATGTGGGGGTAGTACTAATACAGTAGTATATCTCCGAGTTTCCTAGTGTCGGGAGCCAATAGAACCACGGGAGCGGTCCGCTTCCCTGCCATGGCCCCGATGCCAAGAGGTCAGCCGTAGCCAGTGCCAGCAGCGCCAAGCATACTGCACCTCATGCTCAGCTTTTGATGCCTCGTCTTGCCATTCCCGTCTCACAGACCAATCGCCAGCCTTGACAGCAGAAAAGTGGAGAGGGGTAGCATAGTTCCATTCCGCTAGTGCAACCCACACTGATCCTTCAGGATTTCCGATCCTGCTCCTATGTCCGCGTTACCCTTAGCCTGTTGACCTCGAATGTAACGCGGTATGGCTTCTCCTTAGAAGAGGTTCAGGTATGTAGTCAAGTGCAATGCAGGCCGGCCAAAGTTTGTTTCAACTTTCAAGCAAAAGTCCGTTTCTTTTATGCCCGAATGAGGCTATGTCCCGAGCCGGCTGTCGAAGTAGAAAATGCTAAGTTCTGATTTGATATCAAAGAACTGTAAAATAAGATAGCAATGATTAAGTATTTTAATCTAAAAAGGAGTTACCATGTCTATAGAACGCGGCGTCAAGACTCTCTCGACTCGATATTTGTCCGCTAGCCCCTGGTACACTATCCTTACACTTTGAACCCAGAACGAGGACGGACTTACAAGCTGTTTTCAGACTTGCTCCAAATCTATCCTTAGATGGATCCTATCATCGCTCACGCTTCCGAACGGCTCTGCGACCACGCTTGTCTTCACAGCTTGTGCAGAATATGGCTCCAGGTCATACCATTCATTGTGGCCGACCGCCAATGCCCGATCTTTCAGATTCCGATACGGGCCATCCCTCCCGTCCGTCCTGTCCTTGCAGCTATCATGTTCACGCGAAGTCTGCTTTTGACGTGGGTGTAAGCTACTCCGTAGCCTGCTGGAGTAGGAGGCGAGCTTTGACTGTAGCGCGCCCGCCGGGGGTAGGACATGACGGAGGAAGGCCGAGGTGGCGGGCATGCACGTGATCCAGATCCCGACGCACAATTCGACAATACTGATGAGGTCGAATATGCTTAGATCACCAACACCTTGGCGTGGGAGGGTTACTTACACCAATATCTGGATTCTAACGACCGTGTAGGTCACGTCTTGGTCGGTGAGGAGGGTCCTGTAGTATAAGCTAAGCGAGGAACAAACACATGCCCTGTTGAACGCAGATGTCAGCATCCGACCAGTTGGGGGCCGGAACATTGGCCTACCCGATTCCTGTCATGAAAACCATCAAGAGAGCGAACCTTTTCTTCGGCGACAGCTGGAGCCGCAATACTCCCGAAATCGGTAAGAGCAGGATGAACACGTCCGAAACCAGCGCCCATGCCGCCAACGGCACCGACAGCGTTTTCCCAGTGCTATTGCGCGATGTTTGCGAACTCTCCAGCCAGGTTTGCCCTGCTCGGGGAGTGGCTCCGATCATGCTGGCCAGAATGAAGGCGGTGTAGACGGCGACGATGACGACTGCACCGCCAATGATGCCGAATTTCAACCAACGAAATGGCCGGAAAATGTTCCAGTAGAGGATGAGGAAGGTCAGTTTGACAAAGATGTACGCGAAGTTGCAGAGCCAGTCGGATAGATAGGCCAGCTAAGGAAGCAATGTCAGAGTTGGGTACTCCCGGCGACGGAGGTAGCGTACTTTGAGAAAGGCATCGCTCAAGGTGATGATGAGCGGCACGTTCCAAAAGTGGCGGCCGAATCCTTCATTTACCATTTCTGTGCGTGATGGTGAGGCTGAGTAGGACAGAGTAATGGGAATGCTCACGCAGGAGAAAGATCACCCAGTAGATGAAGGTCACAATCTTTACTATCGTCAGTCCTGATCGAGCATTGTGCAAGCTCGGTAGGGGAGCCTACCAGGCCGAGAGCACACGTTACTGTCAAGGCGTCAATGAGTCAGCGTGGGTCCATCTTCGGGCAATATTCGATTAGCCGGACGTACGATCATCCCAAGAGCCTCTGCGATATATTTTGATCTTCGTGTAAGCTCTGATGCCTATGAATACGAACGTCAATCCAATAAACACTGACGTCACGGTAACGATAGTCGTCTCTAACGGATTTGGCCCGTCGAAATCGAGAGCCACGCCCGGGGGAGGGGTCACGGATGGCAGTTTGCTTAGTTGGGCGGGGTCTAGTTGCGCTAATTGGGCCAATTGGTCTGCCATGCTGAGATTAGATGGGGGAGTGTCGATAACTTCGTCTAATTCGCAAAGGAGTGAGATTCATTCTAGAAGATACATAAAGTGAGGAACTTTTGAGGTGGGAAGCTTGTTGGTTCGAAAGATGGGAGTGGTAGATTTGTTCAGGCAGGAGGAGAATAAAGAGCCTGGCCACGCATAAGATTGAGATGTGTGCGGCGTGGATCAGTGGCAGGAGGAGGGGCGCAATCTGCGAATCGGCGGTGTGTCTCCTAATCTGGCACAATGCGCGCTACTGCAGCAGCAATTCCAAGAGGGTGTGAGGGCAAGGTCTGCCGGCTCTAGATATTCACTCATGCATGCGTAGGGCGCGGTGCATGCCATGGGTGTGCCACTGCTCGTCCGGCTGGAGTACAACTGTACTGTGATCGCAGGGATTCCATTCCTACGTAAGCTGGTTTGTATGTGATAGGCACCAGCCTTTGCATATAGATAGCCTCGCGGTGGAAACAAAAAGGGGTCCACGCCAAGGCGCAGAGAGCCGCTATTAGCTTATATAGAGGACTCCGAAATCAGTAGCGCGTATAGTTATACTCCTCTCTAGGTATTATGATATTCTGTTAGGTTTTTAGATGAAAATATTAATAAAGGAGTAATAATCTAGGTAATATAACCTAATAATTAGATATTTATTAAGATAAATTAGATATCTATTATACTATTAAAATAGAAATTGTTTAGGTATTTTTTAAAAGCCTTTATCATAAAATCTATTAGACGCTTAATAGCCTTCTAATATATAAGTATAAGCCTAACTATAAGAGAAATAAAGATGAAAGAGTTATATTACCTAGACTTTTACTCTTATATTATATATTTTATATATAAACCTAGTGGTAGATTATGTTACCTAGGGAGGAGTGACTTTCTACGCGTTAAGGATTCCGAAGTCTTCTATATAAGCCAATAGAACGGTTTTCGTTTGAAAGGGCCGATTCCTGCTGTACTCCTTGCTGAAGGCTCTCGGACCAGCATCTACAACCCTTTCTCTGTTATCATGATTTCGTTTGCGCAATGGGCGCACCGAAATTGGCGCTCGTTTCGCCCCGTGGAATCAGCAAAGTCGTCAAACGCCGTCCGTATAGGCCTGATTGGAGCTTCGAAAATAGCGTATGCAGA
>JAABUL010001369.1_pt1 | contig 46964 bp, 46 predicted proteins | sample 5559151 | NCBI WGS metagenome assembly JAABUL01 (sample SAMN10711876, study PRJNA513368) | rock metagenome | isolation source: Antarctica rocks | place: Antarctica: Victoria Land, Pudding Butte sud
AAGATATACTTCTTAATATTAATTTTAGCTAGTATAATAATAGTAGATATAAGAGTAAAGCTTTTATACGGGAGATCTAAATAATAATAGATAGAAGAGAGGATATAATGTAGTAGATAAGCTATAATATAAAGTTTAGTATTAAAGGAGGAAGGTAAGAAAGAAGTAGATAGGCGTAGTATAAGTAAGAGAGGGTAAATACTATATATAACCTACTTACGAGTATATACCTATATTATATAGTAATATTAAATAATACTCGTAGTGAACGTAAGTAGTAATAGAGCCTATATAAACAGTAGCTACTATTACTATATACGGTACGTATAGATAAACTTTACGACGAATCCTATAATTAGATATTATTATTTCGATAGAACTACTATTATACGGTACTAATACACTTAAAGGGTGTAAAAAAAAGACATATATAGCGCTAGTTAACGCTGGTAGAAGCTACTATACAGGGAGAGCCAAATTTGAATTCTGTCCTTTTATGTCGCTACAGCCCACCATAGTCCGAGTAAAAACCGACTTCGATTTCCCTGCCTGTAATTCCATTATAACTTATAATTTTGCCGACGTTATATCACCTCAACTAACAGCGATGGCGAAGAGAAATGATAGTCTGAAAGTGTTGGCGCCCGAGCCAGTGGATGCTGATGAGCACTCACCATTACTCGGCCGTACGGATGGCCAGCAACGAGATGGCGAAGATACCCTGGAAGCACAAGCCGAGCAAGAACAACGAGAGCACGACGTTGGTGCAGTACCCATCGCTGACGAGCCAAGCACGAGAAAGCTGCTGCTCACGATGTCAAGTCTCTGGGTGTGCACATTCTTTGCTGCCTTAGGTAAGTCTCTGTCATATTCGAATAAGCATCAGACATTAACTCGGGATAGATGCCACCATCGTCGCCACACTCTCGGGACCGATAACGGCATCTTTCAACTCTGGCACGTTGTTCTCCTGGATAGCGTCTGGATATCTCATAGCAAATGCAGCGTTCCAGCCATTGTCAGGAAAGCTCACGGATATATACGGCCGTCGTGCCGGAATCGCCTTCGCAAGTGTTTTCTTCGCCGCAGGGACATTAATATGTGGCTTCGCCACCTCGGGCTGGGTCATGATCCTTGGACGGGTAGTCGCTGGTTCCGGCGGAGGGTGTCTCAACACCATCTCCACCTTTGTGGGCTCCGACCTGATCCCTTTGCGGAAACGTGGTGTCTGGCAAGGTTTCGGCAATATCGTGTTCGGCACTGGTATGGGCTTGGGAGGTGTCTTCGGCGGAGCAATCCACGATTCCATCGGATGGCGATACGCGTTCTTCATACAGGTGCCATTCATCGTTGTCGGCGGCATAGCCGCATTTCTTTCCGTGGACGTTCCGGTCAAGGATACGGAAACCGACAAGATCCGCCGCGTGGACTTCCTGGGAGCATTCACACTGGTTGCAAGCCTGGTGCTGCTACTTCTTGGAATCAATTCGGGCGGCAACATCGTCCCTTGGTCGCATCCGATCGTTCTGGTATCACTTCCACTCAGTGTTGTGTTCTTCCTGGCATTTATCTACATCGAGGATCGAGTTGCCTCTGAGCCGATCATTCCGGTACGACTACTACTCAATCAGACGGTCGCTGCAGCGTGCCTCACTAACTGGTTTGCCACGATGTCTGTGTTTGGATTAATCTACTATGGCCCAATATATTTCCAAATCATCAAAGGACTTTCGGCAACTCGCGCAGGTGTGCTCTTCATACCACAGTCGGCCGGCACTGCTCTAGGATCTCTCAGCTCGGGGCTCATCATGCGAGCGACTGGCAAATACTGGTGGCTGAACATCATAACCCAGATCCTGATGGTAACTGGCAGTTCGCTGGTTCTGGCCACGTTCAAGGCCACCGTAGCGGACATTCCACCATATATCTATCTCTTCGTGATCGGGACGGCTTACGGTTCGATAATAACCATTACGCTCATTGGTCTCATCGCTGCGGTGGATCACAAATACCAAGCTGTGATAACTTCAGCATCGTATGCGTTCCGGTCTACAGGGTCCAGTATTGGTATCACGATCGCTAGCGCTGTGTTCCAAAATCTCCTCAAGAAAGGACTCTACGAACGTCTCGGCGACAAACCTGGAGCCGAAGACGAGATCAGAAGGATACGGGATAATGTGGATGAGCTGAAGCACTTGAGCCGCGGATGGCGCGATGCAGCGATCGAAGCGTACGTCGACGCATTTCGAGGCGTGTGGGTGGTTGTGCTAGGCTTCGCGATACTCACTGCATTTGTGAGCTTCTTTATGAGACAGCAAGTGTTGCACAAGAACTTAGAGAGAAAGTAGTGATGGCAGCTTTAGTAAGCCGTCAGACTGCTATCTCGGTCCTTGTACTCGATAAGAACAGTCTGTCTCTGAGCGCGGAAGTACGCGTGCTTCTTCGGCATCCTATTTTGACTGCAGGCCGGGTCTGGAACTTCCTGCGAGTTCTCCTCACGTCACTGCCCCAATCCACCAGGCCTCCCCAACTCCCCGCTCTGCACGCTTTGCGGGGCTCTGGTTTTGTGCCGATACTTTTCGTCCGCAATTTCAGGCCACGGCCATAGAGGTTATTCGTGTTGCCCGTCACTGTGATTGAAATTCGTCTAGCTAGGAACTTCGAGACGACCATATCAGAGTGTCAACGTCATACTCACAAGGTTTAAACCCTTTCCGAACTTGTACCAGTAACGAAACAACATGGACAGCCGACTCAAAGACCGAATCGTGAGCTCAATTCTTAGATCCGATCTTTCTCTTGCACAAGAACAATAGGTTGACTCTATAATTCAGGCCGTCATTACTGGTGGAGGTTCTGGACTTGGGAAGGCCACCGCACTCCGCTTTGCCGACTCAGGTGCTCGCATTGTGATTGCTGATATCACTTCGAACGACGTCGAGAAGGAGATCAACAAAAAGCATGGCAACGACAAGGCGATCTTTGTCAAGTGCGATGTCACTAGCGAGGACAACATATCAAGCATGGTGAAGGAGGCTGCCAGCTGGGGTGGTCGTGTCGACATTATCTGCAACTATGCCGGTACGGCACAATATCATCCGTTCCTTGAAAGTTTGATGTAGCACTGACGAGCCGCAGGCATAACTGTGGAGATAGCCCAGGGTATGGACAAACGGGCCCACGAGGTTGATGTAGCCGACTTCGACAGACTGCACAACATCAACACGCGCGGCGTCTGGCTGTGTTGTAAGCACGCCCTGAAACAGATGCTCGAGCAAGAACCGAGAGGGGCGAATGCTCGCGGCGAGCAGACGCGAGGCTGGATCGTGAATGCTGCGAGTATGCTTGGTTTGGTTGCGTATCCCAACACAACTTGCTATGTGCCTTGTCGGTCATCAGCTGCCGGAACTGTCTGGTCTCGAACGCTAACAAAGATGTAGCAAAGCACGCAGTCGTTGGGATGACAAAACAGATGGCAATCGACTACGCCAAAGATCGCATTCGTAAGCGTCTCCGAGAAGTCTGACTTGATGCCGGTGTACTAACGATGTTCATGCACCAGACATCAACGCCCTATGCCCTGGCTTCGTCGAGACCCCAATGATCTCCGGGCTTACCGCAGACCCAACCGTCAGAGACCCTCTGGCGGCATCTCATCCCTGGAACGCACTCGGTCGCCCTGAGGACATCGCAGACGCGGCTCTGTTTCTTTGTAGCGATGAAGCGTAAGATCTGTTCATCAGCTGGAATAGGAAAGTGCTAATGTGACCTACCAGGGCCTGGATTACTGGACACTCTTTGGTCATTGATGGAGGATACACAGTCCAATAGTCGCTCCCGTCGGAACCATTTCTTCAAATTCATCTATGCAAGTTGACCATCCATATATACACTCTGAACCAACCCCGTGGTCTTTTCAATAGTACTCCGGCAGATCAGAATCCCCAAAAGGTGGTAGCGTAGCGTTACACCCCCAACTCCTGTCGTAAACCTTCCCAGGCATGATCCCGTTGGCAAGTGCATCCTTGTAACTCCACTGTGTCGCACTCTCCGTCTGCCATGTCCAGTAAAACCAACCCCAACCGTACTCGAAAGAATCCATCTGCGCTTGAGCAAAGTACAACAACCACTGTTTGTATCCGTCCGAGTAGCTCGATGGGTCACCGTTGGCACTATCGCACGAGCAGCGCGGGTTGTTGTCCGTTGGACACATTGGTGTCAGAACACTGCCGCTTGTCGAACCACCCGGTGTATCGATCATGTTCAGTGTGCCTTCCCAGCGGCATCCGATGCCGACGTTATTGAGGTATTGCGCGCAATCGGTATCGGCTTGCGACCACTCGCCGAAGATTGTTGGACCGAAGCCAGTATTTGTGTTCATCGAAAGCTTTGCCTGCGATGTCCATCCCGCGCAAGCGAAGTTGATCTTGTCGTGATGGTGGAGGACGATCTGGTCGTTGTTGAAGATGACATACTGATGTGCATCAAGCACAACGTTCTGCACACCCGAGAGGAGACCTTGCCAGTTGTCGAGACCCATGAAGCCATCACCTATGATGATCAAACCGTCGTAGCCGTTCCCTTGAATGGTGGTGATTGCATTCTGAGTCCAGGTCATCACTGTCTGTTTGTCGAGGGATGTCATGCGAGGCTCGTTCACCAATCCGTAAAGCGTGATGATGTTCTTGTACCGCGGTTGCGTGAAGAATATCGACAGCTGGTTATGTATGTCGATAGTCCGCTGGCCGTTCGTTGTGCCATCTGTGCCATTCAACCAACCAATGTCTCCTTGGTGACCGGAGTGATTCCATCCGTTCTGTGAGCCTGGCGCGCCATGAAGATCCAGATTGATCCGGAGCCCGTACTTGCGCGCCCATTCGATAGCACGTAACAGGTACCGCCAAGAAACCATTGGTAGGTATGGATCTCCCTCGTAAGTCGTGACCACCCAGTAGGAGAAGGGTATGCGAACATGGTCGAAGCCTGCAGCCTGCATCTCCGCGAAGGTAGACTCTTGAACCCAAGACGAGTAATGCTGCTCCAAGGTGGTTCGTAAATTGGTCGAGCCCAATGTTTCTGACAAAGTCCACTCGTCTACAACTCCATCGCTCGTACTATATTCGGAGAACAAGGACGGCGTGATGAACGGCTCGATGCTCAGCCAGCCGCCGATATTGATCCCGCGTATCGGCATTGTACCATATTGCCATTTGTCCTTCAGAGCAGGCACATTGTCGTTAGCCTTGGTATCATCGTTCCACGTACTGTTCAGGCCCATAACATATAGGCCACCAACCTTCGCATCGGTATAAGTGACATTGAAGTCGGTCGTGTCGTACCAGTCGAATGGATCCAAATATGTTCCTTTCGCAGCTGCTGGTATGCTCGACTGTGAGACGCCATTTAGATTGCTGTTTGAAGGCGGTCCCGATCCGGACGAGCTTGAGGTATCCGAGCTGGAGTCGCCGCCGCCGCCGCTGTTCTTGCTCACAGTGACACCAACTGCTATCGCAACGATGAGGACGACCAAAAAGACTCCCGCGCCAATACATATCCAGCGCTTGCGTTTCCGTCGGCGTGCTTCCTCGTCGTAACTAGGATCACTGCTACTACCGTCTCGCCGCCGTGCGTCGTCGCGTATAGTGTGCTTCTCGCTCTGGTAATGCGAGCCTCGTTCTAGTGCCTGACCGCTGGCAACTCGCCGCTCCTGCCGTCGGTACCGCTTGTGCTTGGGATTGTCGTACTCCTCCTCGTCCTCCTCGTCCTCTTGTCTCGCTCCAGCCGCTGCTGCAGCCGCTGCCTTTTCCTCCTCTCTTCGTCGCCGTTTGCGTTCGCGATGCTCCTGCCGCCGGCGCTCCCGTTCTTTCTCGCGCTCTTCTTGCTCCCGCTCTCGGTCGTCATCGTACTCTGCTCGGGTCTCCTCGTCGTCGTCTGCCGCCTGCGGCCTTCGCATGCCAGCATTTTCGTTCCATCCCAGCTTCCGGTTCAGTTGGTCGAGCTGGGCTAGCTGCGCCGACGAAAGTGCGGTACTTGCCGACTTGCTGTAGTTTGACTCCGGTCTCCGCGAGGTGGACCGTTCCTTTCGACTTCTCTTCGGTCTCTCCTTGGACGGGCTGGCTTGCGGTGAGTCTTCCTCGTCTCGTCTTCGGGATCGATGGTGGCCTTCGCTGTCAATGCGCTGTCGTGCTCTTCTTCTTCGTTCTCGCCGCGCTGGAGACTCGGGGTCGCGCGAGGGAGGTGGCATTCCTCTCAATGCTTTGTTCGTTGTTCAGTCTATACGGAATGCACAATATCCAAGTCCCAAACGGTCGGAAATAAGGTACCAACGCAGAGATCCGAGCGGTCGCCTATGGCAACGCTTTGCGCCACAAAGCTTAGCATTTCTATTTCCTTTCTCTATATCTTTTAATCTTCTATTATATTCGTACTCCTTTCTATCAAATAGTAAAGAACAACTTGTGGTTTGTGCCAGCTTCGCGAGAACAAGTTGGTGGTACAGGTAGTGCATTTTGTTCTCCTGGCGGCAACAAGCGCACTTCTGAGATCGCAATGTATTTCTTCTCTTCCTCTATACGTCCCTCTCCTCTCCTCTACGTTGTATCTGGATCCTCACACTCAACGATATGTAAGTTATTACAGAGAGCTTGGTGTATCCCCCCCGCCTCTCTTCCCAGGCACGACAATATTCTGCGGACGCCCATTTACGAAACCCTCAATGTTAGCCTTCACCGTCCGGATCGTTCCTTCGATGGTCCTCTTCGAGTACCACGCTACATGTGGCGACAGTACCAAATTTGGTATCGAAGGATCCAGCAGCGGACAGTTCTCCTTCGTGGCCGGTTCATGCTCGAAGACATCTGTTGCCGCACCTCCGATCTGGCCTTCTCTCAGCGCCTTCGCCAGCGCTGCCTCGTTGATGACGCCGCCTCGGCCGACGTTTATGAGCAATGCAGTCGAATCCATGGCTTCGAGCTCTGGTGTGCTTATCATGTCCCTCGTTCCGTCCTCTAGTGGCGTCACAAACACGAAGACCGTTCCTTGTCTGATGGCGTCGTTGAACGCTGTTCGACCGTCTCGGACTTCGGATGCACCTTTCCGCTCCGCAACCAGGCCTCTCATACCCAACGCCTTTGCTATCCGCTCAACATTCATCCCTAGAGCACCGTAGCCTACCACGACCAAAGTCTCCTCGGAATTCGTCCTCGGTGGCTTTCCAAGTTTGAGAGCTAGCTGCGTGTTGGCTGTCCAGGTCTCCCCGTCCATTGTGATACCATGCATGTCGACAATTCGTCGTCGAACAGCGTAGTACAGTGCAAACGCATGCTCGCTCACGCTATCCGTGTTCTGAGCTGGGACTCGACAGATAGCCACTCCATGCTCTCGGGCTGCGTCTTTGTCGATGTGGTCTGTTCCAGTGCCATTGGCCTGCACAAGACGTAGAGTCAGCAGATGTCTGAAAGGTCTCAGACGAGATGGACTCAGGTCGATACGTACGGCGATCAATTGTAGATGTGGTGCGCTTTCTATACCGGCACGAGTCACTTTAGTGCCAGACACGATAATGATAGTGGCGTCTTTCATCCGCTCTGGTAACTGTTCTAGCGTTGTGCTGGGATAGTGCGCTCGATCGTGTTCAAACGATAGTTCAGGCGGTTTGACCCAGTTGTCGAGAGCTACGATCTTGTGTCTCTTCGCCATGTTGGCTATAGCTGGCGACGCGAGCCTGGTGACGATGGAGTAATATGGCCCGGTCGACGTTTTGAGCTTCCAGAAAAGAGGAGTCGTGGATTTGCGACCTTGGTGCCGAGTCACGACCTTATCAATCGACTGATGCCTCCCACAAGCGGTGCTTCTCGCGCCCTATGCCGATCGACACCGAGTCCTCATAGCGTTGCGGTATATTTGGACCGAGGTGTGTTTTTTGTGCGCACTGCGCACTACGAAGAACAGTGCGGTCCAGGGATACCACAGTCCTCATAGTGTGATCTACTTTAAAGACTGCGCTGCCTGTTTGAGTACGTCTAACGAGATACAGTTTCTACATGACAATTCATTCGTCGAATGTAGTGTTCAGAGCATGCTCTAAATGCCCATCATAGTGTAAGCTATACGTTCTATTTGATGAGATCATGCCGCCGTGACGACGTCGAAACCCTTCCAACCGTCCATCGTCTCGCGGCATTGCGCCTCGTACATATTGATACCCCCGGGCTATATCCAAGGCAGGTCAGCAATCGGTCTCAACACCAGAATATGCAGCACTCACATAGATCATGCTCTCAGCTTTTTTGCCAGGAATGTTGGCACCATTCCACCACGAATCAGTCTGTGGGATCAATGTGTACTGCAGCATGGTGTTACACAGCGCTTTCCATTCTGCCTCGGCACCCTTCTGAGGCTCGATGGACTTGACCTTCTCCTCCTCCATCTTCGCCACCATGTCAACGATCGTCTCTACTTGTGCCTCGATGATTGTAGGGCCATTGGAAAGCGCAGTTGGGGCTTGCGGTGTGTACCTGATGTATGTTAACAGCTTGTACTGCGAGGATGGAGTTGATATACTTACGCCATGAACATGTTTGGGAACCCCGAAATCGTCAAGCCTAGATATGTGTTCAGGCCATCCTTCCACATGTCTGCCAGTGCCACACCATCTTTGCTCTTCAGTCCCATTTGTGTTAGGCTGCCACTGTAGCTGTCGAAGCCAGTTGCCAACACGACGGCATCGAACTCGAGCAGCTTGTCGTCGGCCATGAGCAGCCCCTTCTCGTGGAAGGACTTCAGTGGTACCTTGCTGAGGTTGTGGATATGCACGTTCCGCTGGTTCAGGACTTCGTAGTAGTCTGCTGCGCATTAGCAGCCATTCGAGGCTGATCTGTGTACCTTGCAGCTTACCTTGCTCGAGTGGAGCTCTCTTTGTTCCGAAGTAGTAGCTACGAATGTTTGTCAGCGACGGCACTGTCACCCGAGCTGGAAGCTCAAACGCACGGCGGGCTCTCAGGTGCCATGATCTTGTTCTTCTCCGAATCTATAAGGCGCTCGCATACCTTCCGCCTCCAGAAGTCGTAGGCGGTCTGCAAACATATTAGATATACCCTTCCGATCTCGATCAGGGGCATCATCTTGCCCTGTTTGCCTTCTTGTCGACCACAATGTTGTTATAGTTGGCCAGCGCGAAATTGAACGAGCCACGCCCCCAGAGATCTTCCCAGAAGGCTTCGCGCACCTCTTCAGAGACATCATGCACACCAGAAGGGTGTCTTTCCGCTGGAAAGCCAGCCGCTGAGTCCCTTCCAGCCTTGAATAATGCCGGGTAGTAAGTCTTCCATTGTCTCTGCTCCTGCGCGGTCCATTCGCGTTGGCCCATCGGAAAGCAGTAGCTCGGCCTTCGAAGTAACACTGTCAGCTCGTCTGCAGTCTTGCCGAGCTCTTGCGTGATCTGTACGGCGGTGGCGCCCGCACCGATGAGTCCGATCTTCTTGCCCTTCGGGTCAAAGTCTTCAGGCCATGCTCCCGAGTGGTATACTTCCCCTTTGTAGTCCTCGAGACCAGGAAAGTCGGGGGTATACGTTCGATGGAGTAGGCCGGACGCCAACATCAGGTACTTGGCGGTTGCGGTATGGCCTTGCTGGGTCTTGATATTCCACACACTCTTGTCTTGGTCGAACGTTCCCTCCACAACCCGAGCATCAAAGGTGACGTCCTTTCGTAACCCCAGAACCTTATCGATATGGGCCATGTACTCTCGCAGCTCACGATGGTCGGAGAAGCGCTGGTTGAAGTGCCAGTCTTTATAGACCTCCGGGATGTTGAGCTGGTAGAAAGGGCACTCCGAGTCCACTCTGGCACCTGGATACCTATTCCAATACCACACCCCCCCAAAGTCTCCTCCTGACTCGAAGCATTTGACTTTGAGGCCGAGCTTGCGGAACCTGTGGATCGCCGTTATACCACTGAAGCCAGCACCGACTACCAGAACGTCACAGTCGTGGTGCTGAGGTGTGGTTGAAGGTGTTTCCTTGGTCATTTCGTGGACCTCGGCGTTGGACTCGCGCATAGAGTCTCCATTTTGTACTACCAGTACTTCGTCGTTCAGGACCGATATTGTTCCCTCGCCAGCCATATGTAGTGCAAATCTCTCTTTCCGGGTTGTAGGAATTGATGGAAAGACTATGAGGTGGCAGCGGAAGAGAGACTTATAGACACAGTCGTACGTAGAAGGAGAGTGGAGAGACGGGATAGGGAGGATGTTATGTTTACGGCAGAATTTACCTGTTCCTGAACAACTTGCAAGCTCTTACCGAGGTGAGATGCAGCGGGCTTCGGTATTTACCTTGGGGGCAGCTTTCAGCGCCTAAGCACCGAACGAGAACGATATGTATACGAGGTACGAGCAGTAACCTATAAGGACAAGAATGCCACCAAGCACAGACTCAAGTGACACGTGAATCCGGCGCGGGCAAAGAGTCCTTTGGAGCTGTCGACTTCTTTCGTCAAAACCACGAAACTTGGGAGCTGTCGGAAGCTATGACGAACCGATAGCTTAGTGAACAAGGTCAAGACCAACCGCGAAAGTCCTACTAGCGCGCGCGCGCAACATGGCCGCATGTGCCCCTCAGGAGAGCTTCCTGCGATCTCGCATAATCGACGGAACCTGGCCAACTTTAGGCGTTTCGAACCAACATCTCGTGGTCCACCGTGGCCTCTCGTGGCTCATGACTGGTACACACAACACCTCCGATCAAAAAGCAACTCATCGTTTCGTCGTCCAAGAACACAATGTGCGGGGATGTCCCACGTGGCTACGTCAAAGGGCGTTCCGAGCTCTTACAATGTGAAGGGCTTCCATGGTATTTAGAGTGCTTTTACCATCCCTCGTTTCTCTGTTCAGTCTTCCCATCTATCAATTCAAATTCTTTCAAGACTTTCAAGTTCTCAGAAAGAAGCAAAACTATGTACGATGGCTGAAGTTCGTACATTTGCGTTCTGTATCACAAACATAAGACTGACCAGGCTCGCAGCGTCACGGACGAGGTGGACACGGAGGGGATCACGATGGTCCCGGCGGAAGACGCCACGATGGTGACAACGATGGCCCAGGCGGCCGACGCCACGACAATGACAATGATGGACCAGGTGGCCGACGTCACGATGGGGATAACGATGGCCCAGGTGGCGGGCGTCATGACAACGACAACGACGGTCCTGGTGGACGGGGCCATGGCGGCAGAGACAACGATAATGATGGGCCCGGCGGAAGGGGTCATGGAGGCAGGGATAATGACAATGATGGCCCAGGTGGCAGGCGGGGCGATCATGACGGGCCAGGTGGCAGGCGAGGGGACAACGACAATGATGGGCCGGGTGGAAGGCGCGGGGACAATGATAACGATGGGCCAGGTGGAAGGCGCCGGGACAATGATAATGACGGCCCTGGTGGCAGGGGCCAGCAACAGAGCCCAGAGCTGAAGCAAGCCATTGAGACTGCCAAACAAGATCGTGTGGAACTCCAAAACGCAGCACCTGAGTTCAAGGCTCAGTGCGCAGAGGCTTGCAAGAACTCCGAGGCCGAAGTCGTCAGACTTGGAGGCAACCCAGGCATGATCGGTGGCCAGCATGGCGGCGGAGACGGCAATGGCGGAGGGCGTGGAGGGCACGGAGGTGGCAGAGGCCGAGGGGGGCATGGACGTGATGATTAGACGAGAAACATACCCCACGAGTCAATGGTGTGCTTCCAAGACAAAAGTTAGGAGACGATCCATACTTGGATGTACGATCTTTGCAATCTCCGAGTGAGTGAAAGTGGTGAAAGTTCAGATCAATCATTGTAGTTGCGACATACTTGCCATGTCGTAGGAGAACAGGCACCTTGAGTACTTCGATGCATCTCAAGGTCACGTGTGCCCCACTCTCGGATAAGTGAGACGTCAGGTCAACAGCCTAGTGGCAGCACACTTGCGGATATGTTGAAATATAGCAACCATGCCACGCGGCATAGAACGCACTGCTTATCACATTTGTCCGATCACGGCACGCATCGCAGCTCATATGAGAGTGAACAAGAGAGTGGGGGCGAGGATGCTGGCGCAGGTACAGGACGGCCCCCCTCCTCAGCGATACAACCCTCCCTGGCTGCGTCGAACTCGATGAAGGGCAACGAGAACGGCTCATGTGCATTAGCGATCCTGGTGCTAGCACAACAACATTGTCGGCCTCAGATTGATACACCGGCGACAATACGACCACGCTGAATTATAGGTCGACCTACAACAACAAAGCCAGTCCTCGCGTGTTGCGATCTCCGCATCTCAGGGGACACTTGCCGATATGCGCAAAGGAAGAGATGTCGCCCGTTGTTGCGGAGGCTGACAAGTCTCGGTCACCGCATACGGAGAGTGAAGCCAGGATGCCGGCCACCAGGTGGATATTGCATAGTGGAATCCCCCTGGCGCAAATGTTCTGATCCATGCCGTACGCATGGAGAATTAGAAGCCGTTGTTGCTGAAATGATAACTAGGAAATTTTGGTGATCCGTCTCCCACATCTGGCAGAAGATCTCTCTGCCGTTGGGTGGCAACAGATGTCGATACACTAAATAACGGATGACAACTCGGGTGAGCAGATGCGTAAGTTCCTTGAGACTCGAGGGGTTATCACATGCAATCTTTCACATGCAATTGTTCACGTGCAACTCTTCACAGGCAATTCATCACCGGCAAATTCCTTATCCCGCCAAATTTCACCCCATTCGTAACTTCTACCACTACATGATCACAGATTTCGTTCAATACTTCACTACACGTTGAGCCCGGTAACAAGTTGCGCAGTCTCCAAAGCTACAATTACCTTGATTGATCTTTTGCCAAGGTTCTGGCGACATTGACACGCCTCCGAAGCTGGTACACACACTCTACGATGGCACAGGCGTTAAGCCACTGGCGTGAGAAGGTGCGCAACAGCTTCGCCGACGCTCGCCGTGACCACCTCAAGCAATGTCTTGAGGAGACTCTGGAATTGAAGGCCATGGCGAAGGAGGAGGCCGAGCAGACCCATGCAGCCTGGCAGAAAGCAGCTGCCGACCATGACAGCTCCATCGACGACGAAGAACATGCTGTCAATGTGCTTGCGATCCAGAAGGCAATGCCTGCCGACCACCAGCGCGGGGTGATCTCATACGTGTCAAACGAAGATATGGTGACAGCCCGCTTACGATAACGGTCCCGAGCTTCCGGCACTACACAAGGCGAACGCTTTCCCGGACATGAATGATCTGATCATTAGAGGCATGAACCTGGAAGACGGCACAGTACCGGACTTAGCACCAGTCGACATCAAGAAGTTGCAAGAAGTGGGTATTGGAGTCACTAGCGCACGTAGGTCTTCTTTTCTCTGGAGCCGGCAGAACAAGAGTATTGCACGATCAGGGTCCGATTTTGGGCAAGGTGCCCGTATCTGGGAAGCCTCATGCGATGGACCCGTGAATATCTGGCGGCTCGTGTTGAGGATATGCAGGACATGATGGATGCGGAAGTCTACGACATCGAGAAAGAGTACCAGCTGGAATTGGAGGTTGACACGCGCGTCAGGGCGTATGAGGAAAAGAAACAGCGACGCAAGGAGAAGGAAATCGAAAGAAGGAAGCAGCTGAAGAAGGACTTTGAGAAGGGTAACCCAGCCCGACCTCGCGACCCTGACTGGGACCCGGAAACTGAAGCAGCGGCGGCCATGTCGGACGGCGAAAGCACAGCTTCTGTCGTTCTGATGTCTTTGCCTCCTCTACCGGCTGGTCAGGGCAAGCGGCCTCATCAAGAAGATAGCGACCAAACTCGTACACCAACACAGCTTGCTGCACCACAGCTACCAGAAGAGCAGTCATCGGATGGTGAAGATGAGCTTGAAGAACGTGGACGTCCAACAAAGGCAGCTGCGGGCGCGGAAGACAAGCAAAAAGTACCAAAGCCCAGGGGCAGACCGCCAAAATATATAAACGCGAAGGGAGAGAAGGATCCCGTACTGGCACAAAAGGTGAAGGCGGAAAAGGCGAAGTTGCGCAGAGCGAAATAAGCTGGTCGAGACAGTGGCATCTCGTCAGCATCGCCATCTTTAGCGCTAGGCAAGAAGGCCACGGCGGCAAAAGCGTCAGCCAAACACAACGAGCAGCAGACTGAGACCGAGCCGGACTCGGAAGAAGCGGAAGAGCTTGAGCAGGAAAACGCACCTGCGCGGCGTGATGCGGTGAGCGAGACGATCTATGGTTGTTCGATGAAGAGTATAAACCCACGCCGGCCAAAGGAGCAACCCCAACAAGGACGCAGGTGGTGTACTTCGCGGATAAGCACCCACCAACAGGACCGAAGTCGCGAGAGTGGCTGGCTGGAAGCTAACGCGATTCCAAGACGGGATCAAGCACCCCATTACTAAGAGTGGGGGCGAAGCTATTGGCGAGGATATGAAGCAGCTGATGAAGGACATGTGCGATCCCCCGAGGGCTGGCAAGAGTCGCAATGGTTGGGCGAAGAAGAGGCTGGGTCAACGGTATTCGGCGATGTTCACGAGGAAGGGCGTCATGAAGGACACCAGTCCGTTGTTCCGAATCCATCCGCACGACTTAGGTCTCCCGCCCCACATCTGGCAGTATGTTCATACCGACGAAATTCTCAAGGGGCAGCAACATTGGGACCAGCCAGACTTCTACAAGGTGGACGGTGAATGGCGCAATCGCAGGGCGTCGGCGGTAAGTCCGATGCACGGCAAGAACGGTCGGTCCATCTCGAATCAGGTGATTACTCCGGCTGGGAAGGAATATTTGCCTCGTGCAAAGCTGTCTACGCCCTATTCCACCAAGATTCTAGACTTGTCGTTGCAAAGAGCTGGCGATGTCAGGGCCGCGGATCTCAATGTACAGAGGATTGACAAGGTCATTCAGCATAGGATCAATGCGGCTCGCGAGGCTGCAAGAGTGTGAGCGGACGCAACCGCAATCGGAGCATTGCTCAAGCATGTCTGGTATACTGCTAGGGCCACGAACAAAAAGCTCGACCACTACAATACGGCACGAGTCTCGAAGAAGCACAAGTCTGCTGTCCTTGAGATTCCAAGCATGCGATATTGGTACAAAGCACTGGTTTGGCATCTTCGAACCCTGCTCCGATATGATGTCCCACAGCTTGCGGAGATAGGCGATGCCGATTTCGTGTGAGACCTGACGGACCGGATCTGGGCCGACATCACGTGATGTGCATTTTTCTCGACTGGCGGACGCCTTACTGGAAACGACAAACTGACCACCTGTCCAGATGCGGCGACGTACAAAGCGCGCTGCGGAGACTTCTTGGATTTGTCGAATTGTCCCGGGAGACTGAGCAATTTCTTCTTCGAGTGACGCAACTGCCGATGCGGCCAGCAGCACCTCATGGACATGTTCTGGCGAGCAGTGTTAGCAGTATTGTGGATTGGCTCTGGGTACGCTGCCGATCAAGATATCGACAATATGGCCAAGGACAGCTATCAATGGTTGCACCTGTGTGGGAACCATTACTGCATTGTTAGCCCGAAGTGTGTCAGCATCGAAAAGAAAGGCACCAACGATGACCGTAACGAGTGTCTCATCTAGTGCACAAGGATATGCACCCAGGCAAGAAGTAGTCGCGGCACCTTCCGGTCGGGTCCTGCGACCACGAGCCCGAATGCGACTTGGTGTCCGATCACAAATACCATCGCCTTCAATACATCGTCAAAAGCAAAGAGCGACTACGCCGCAAGATCGACAGCGCCTAGCGTACGAGTGTGAGGTGTACATGTGACACTTGCCACCGTATCTCCATTGCAACCGTGGACGACTTCGCCAAGCATGGGTGGTCACTCCGCAGTTGACGTGAAGAAGTGAGACATGAGGAAGGGAAGGGAGTTGTCGACACCGTTCGGTCTCACTGGGGCTGGGGAAAGACAGAGCAAATGAGCGTCATCACAGGGCGATACATACTGGCGCCATTAACGAGGCCGGGCGGAACCCGATGCGATACTGCCGTACGCCGTCCCATCGTACGTTCATATGTGTTCAACCATGAGGATTGTCATCAGTGACAACTCATACCCATCACCAGAACGAGATTGCAGATGACGCGGCGATATAGTAGGACCGATCGGGCGAGAGAAGGTATCATATGAGGGAAGAGAAGTTGTCATCCGTAGGAGGTAGGGAACAGTGACAACTTTGGGTCCAAGAGAAACGGTCATCCGTAGGAAGGAGTGACAACTTTTAGATGAAAAGCGTTTTCCCCCCCAAAGTATTTGACAGGGAGTGCTGGGTATCGTTGCGCGCGTTTCGGGATTTACAAGTCTCGTGGTAAGCATGTTGTCACTCACAGTCTTACCGATGACAATTTCCAGATGGGTGGTTTTGCGCATGTGAAAGAGAAGTTTGACGTCACCGCTAGCTGCAATTTCTACGGGACAGTAAGGCTGCATCGTTGCCTTGTGGGATTGACTGTAAAACGCTCTCTAAGTCCCCTTCTCGTTGCTCGTGCCATGGCTTTCCTCGCGCATTCTCGTGTTGCTGCGCATCTCGGACCCGCGCAGCATGAAATCTTCCACCATCGACCACAGACCGTACCCGGACAGGACAATCCGAATGGCGATGTAAATGGAGCTCAGTATGGTCTGGGTTCCTGGAGTCTCTCCGCTGTCGACGGATCCAGCGAAGACGTTCCAAGCGATCTCTCTTTCTGCTTTGCTGTAGCCAAGATTCTCGAAGTTGATGCCAATGAACAGGGTCATGAAGACTGTGATCAAGGAAGCACAGTTGACCTGGAGGAGTGTGATGAGCGACTGCGGGCAAGGAAGTGGGCAAGGGGTAGTCCGACTGCGTACCATCTTAATGTGGGCCCTCACAGTCGCAAGTCTGCGGATTGTCTGTCACGCGGATGTGAGAAGTGTGTGAGGTGAGCAGTCAATGCTGCCGGAAGATGCGATGATGGACCCTACCAGATGAAGCCCAGCACAAGCTGTCCATATACTACAGTAAAGGTTGGCGGCACAGCGCTGTAGCGCCTACGCGGGTCTTGTGGCGCTTTTGAAACGTCACTCTGCTACAGGACGACAAATGCAACACTCAGACCACCTGTTTGGTCTTGCCAGTCTCGACTTCATATATCCAACCACTGATAGCCACACCTTCATGCACCACTGCCCCATTAGCCTTCAGCCATTCGACATCCTCTTTGACTGCCGACTCCAGCTCGGAAAACGGCTGGAAGTCAAAGGTGCTGCTCAACACGCCGGTACCAGCATGCTGCGCAACGAGTTTCAGGGCATCACTGTTGGTGAAGGTGAGCATTCCTGCTATCTATTCAGCAGGTAGTCGGTATGGTAGTGGAGAACTACTCACCACAACCGGTGTGCTTGACCAAAATTATCTCCCGTGTCCCGAGCAGATGCTGGCTGATCAGAATGCTACGAAGGGCATCTTTGGCATTACCACCCGCGTTGCGAATGATATGTGCATCGCCTAGGTCTATACCAAAAGCTGCGGCTGGATCGATGCGAGCATCCATACAGGTCACTTTGATGCGGTCAGTTTTGATCATCAAGGTGCGCATATTCAATAGCTTACCAACGAGATACTTCTTCGCTGGCGGTAGAGCAAGATCCCCCGACTTGAACTCCGAGACATACTGCTCGTTCTTCGAAACGAGGTTCTTTTGGTTCTCCGTCGCCATGGCTATGCTAAGTTGGAGTAAGCAGCTTTTGACCGCTATGATGAGAGCGAAGTAAGCACGAGGTGATCGCAAGAAGAATGCTTCGATCGTTATGTCACAAACAAGCTGTTGAGGTCAATGGCGTATCCACCCCGAATCAAGTACTATCTTGGATGACATTGCTTCACAGTGCTATTGCAGTCGCGGGGTCTGGGCACGCCATTGAGACTAACGCAGGTACGGGCAGCTTGTATAAGGCTAGAGCATCACTCCGTGAGATCAAAGTGACCTTGGCGCAAGTGAGGTTGGAGTGATGTCTCCAAGTGAATTTATAGTGGATTTTTCCCGGATTGAGGTTGAAGTGAACTTGTGACGAGGTGAGCTTTTCCAGGTGACTTTTGGTCTTGATCAATTCGACTCATTACCACTAGACAGACACTAACAGCTCCAGACCGGCTCGACTTTCAACATTCACTCGGTCTCGTCCGCTACAAGCTAACCAAATTGAGCAAACCTCCCCGATCACGCAAACCTGGCCGAGAGCTCAACGAATTAAAGCTTTGAACCATGACTCCTACTCCGGGGTGCAGTCCATTCATATGTCCGAACCTGTCCTTATCTTGTCTCGTTTCAGAGTCTGAAGGACGCGAAGCTGGCAGCTATGATCACATAATCTATGACGAGCTGGTTTTGGCTCGCCCCAACCGGTCCCTCCCGGACGGTAAGGCTTTAATCGCACCATGTCGCTATTTGTGGTTCTGGAACGCGTCTATCACTCTTTTCTTATACAGACCAAATACACGTGAGAATCTCTCCTATTCTTACAGCATTACCCCCGAAGTCCTACTGCTACAGCCCTCCCACAATGGAACGGCCTTGCAAACGTCGGCGAACGATTGAGCCGGAGAGCCAAGTACCTACACCGCCAGCTTCCGAATGCGAGGGGGTGTCCACGAAACTTCTAGATTCTGCCACCGCCATCCTGTTTGAGCAAGCAGCGGCGGTCACCAACATTCACAATCTTTACCAGACGAACGAACTTGCCAGAAAAAGTCTTGCGAATGCCGTCGCAGCCATTCTCCAGGGCCAAAGCAGGCGGGGGAAAGTGATCATCTGCGGCGTCGGCAAGAGTGCGTACATAGGCATGAAGCTGACCGCGACCTGCAAGAGTCTGGGCATCGCTGCGAGCTTCATGCATGCCTGTGAGGCAGCGCACGGCGACCTGGGAGATGTGCGTTCAGATGACGTGGTGCTTTTCATCTCGTACAGCGGCAAAACTCCGGAGCTGCTGAACCTGCGCCCTCACATCCCGCTTTCGACGCGCATGATAGTTGTCACCTCCAAGATGACACGGGAGGAATGCTTGCTCATAAGCGACCGAGACGATGGTATATTGCTTCCAGCCCCAGTCCACAAATCGGAGGAAGAGTGCTTTGGCGTAACCGCTCCAACGACATCAACAACTGTGGCTTTAGCAGTGGCTGATATGCTTGCTTTGATAGTGGCAGATCAGCTGCACGGCGATGAGAAAGGCAGAGTGTTCAAGCGAAATCATCCCGGCGGCGCTATTGGCATGCGTCATGAAGAAGTGGAGGCTGTGAGGAAAGACTGCGTTGATGTCTCGATACTGGAATTGCCAAGCCCCAGCATATCCGCGAAGGACGAAGACAGCAGTTCGGAAGCTATCTGACAGAAAATTGTTCTTGATGTACAGAGAGAAGTCAGCAAATGTGTGCAAGCAAGTAGATGTGCAGCTCAAAGACCAAGCGCGATGCGCTGCCAGCAATTCTCGATGTCCTGGCACAGTGTAGTAAAGGAATTGCTCTCGAGATTCGAAACCATGAACTCCTCGAGAGCTGCGGCACGGTCCTCATTGGACTGTGCTGCATACTGCCCTAGGCCCGAAACTTCGTCATTGGTGGTGGAAGCGGGTCTCGCAAGAATGTGACCGACCGGACTATCCCTTCTGAGAGCATCATCGGACGACAGATGTTCACGTCGTACCGGCGACTGCACGGCAGTTCCTGGTGGCGACACTACTTCGTGAGGGGCGTCCGCCAGACTGTTCAAACGAGGCGCCCTGGTATTCATGGTGGTATCCGCCTTCGACCGTTTCCTCGCGAGGAGCTGATCCATGGGGGTCATGGACTTTTCGTGGCCGGGCTGTTCGAGTGGAGAGCGCTTGGGGGGCGAGTTGACATTCGGGCAACTTATGTTTTCCTCTGATTGTTCGGCTGGGGAGGTGTCGAAGGTCCTTTTTAGCGGCGAACCCGTGCTTGGTCGAGCGTTCAATTTGCTATGATGTGACCCATCGGACTTTGTGGGTGAGCCACTCAATGGTTTACGCAGTGGTGGCAGCTCCAGAGCGGTCGAGGGTCTTGATGTTGACCGATCACTCCCACTCCGACGACTTTCCGGTCGCTTGAACGGCAGCTCCCGTGGTGGGGGAATCTCATGCTCGAGTGTGTCTGGGAATGGCGATGTCGTAGACGAGGCTGGAGGGAATGCTTGTGCGCGAAAACCAGAAGAGTCGGATGAAAGTAACGCAGGACTGAGAGGAATTCCGAAATCGCCAGACGAGCTTGCACCATGGCCGTACGGATGTGATCCACTGGAGATGGTGAGCGGTTCTCCGCCGACAACGCTCAGTGCCCCAGGCGCGTGTAGACTTGGAACGTGAAATGGCGTAGATGATGTAACGTCCTTTCCGGCTACCTCGTTCGAGTGACGTTGGAAAATCTGAGCGGTCGATGGTCGATTGGGCTCCGCCATCCTTGGAGTCGTGCGCTCATCACGTGTGAAGTAGACCGATGTTGAAGCAGTCTCGCCATTTGCTGTGACGCCGCCATGATCAGGCCGTAGAGGGCTCGACCGTCGCTGCTGAGAGTAGCTCCCAGCTTCCAAAGGGGCCATAACAAAGGGGTTTGGTCGCGGATGCGGGGCGGCATACTGTGGAGTCGAACCAGTACGAGCAGTCAGGAGACGATGCTGTGATGCACTGGTGTCCGGGCGAGCAGTGTCAGGACGCTGATCACGAACTTCCATGCCTCGCCTTCGGAAAATGGCAAGTACTTGCTGGCAATCTGAGATACTGCGCATCCGTAGTTGTAATCGCCGCGCCTGGGAGCAAACGGTCAGCTGTGCCCCCACGGATCGTGTATTCGAGCTCAGACCTGTCCTTCGTGTTGTCGGTACCGAACCGCCAGCAGCATATCTTTCGTCATCCCAAAGATTGGCAGCTGCTCGATTGGTATACATGCTTGCAGAACATGATGACGGATGGCTATTGCCTCATCCACCAATCTGCCAATATCGACACTGTCCTGAGTAAAGTTTAGCGGGCTATGGCAAATAAAATCACCGCATGAACATACCAAGACATCGTTCCGCTGTATGATGTGCATGTTGAGCTCTGCGCTAGCCCCATCTCCTTCTATCTTCACGAAGAGCTCGTCGGAGGTGACATGCTGCCATGGAATGCTGCCTTCATTGCGAAAGCTGGTTGTCGCGTGAGAGAACTTCAAGACGGGAAGACAGATACCCGTAGCCATGTTGGATGGCCACCAGGAAGCGCTGTCGTGCTCAATAACTCGTGTGCACAAACCTTTATCAATACCGCTTGATGATGTTGCCCGGGTTCTTTTAGACGCGCCCATAGACGAGACGAAATAGCACAGGTCAGACGCGTCGTACGGTGCAGTGTGATGGTCGAAGAAGTACAAGTGAGGTTGAGCCGCATCGATTGCCAAGCCGGCCCGTTAAATAAGCTCAACGGGCCGATCTAGCGAGAGCAGCGACGATCGCAGAGGTGGAGAGAGAGCCGCATGCATGCGACGCGCAACGGCTGGTGGTGTATACTTCGAGAGGCGCCTGACCTGAACCCTACTGGATCGTACTTGTGAGAATCGCATTGCGCGCGGTGTAGAGTCGAGGGAGTAGTGGTGAGGCTTGTGTAACAAGTGACGGGCGGCAGCGTATCGCAAGCATGCCTCCGCGACGCGGAGAGAGTATCGAGCGCAACGATGAGCACGACGAGTTCATCAAGAAGCTTACCGACTACCATGTGAAACGAGGGTAGGTGTAGTCTTGCAATCCCACTCGCCACTTCGCTTGCCTGTGGACCTCATGCACATGACTGACACTTTTCGCACCTTCCAGAACGAGCTTCGACCCGGAGCCTAAAGTCGGCGTGCGACACATCGACCTCCTCACACTCTACAAGCGCGTAGTAGACGAAGGCGGATATGACCTGGTGTCCGACACAAAGGCTAAGCCGTTGATGTGGAGAAGATTCGCCGAGGAATTTGTGGGCAAGAATCAGTACACCGCAGCGCAGGCCTTTCAGATCAAGAACGTCTACTACAAGAACCTCTGCGCGTACGAGATCAGCACGCACTGGAGCAAGGAGCCACCGCCCAAAGAGATCTTGGAAGACGTGACTGCGAAGGGGGGTGGCGTGATGACACGAACGCTGGACAATTTCGCGAGACCCACGCCGCGAGAGCAAACGAGCTTGGAGAACGGCGACGCAAGCGACGCCAGCCCGGAACAGCAGCAGACACCCAAAGAAGAGAAGATGGACGAAGACCCGGGCAGCGCCGCTGGTCGAACACGCGGCTTACGGCAGCAGCCACCCCAGAGAGTGCTGTTCCAACCTGACCTGACAGCCGGTCGCCAAACTCGAGGACACATTCAAACCGCTTCAGGCTCGCCGATACCGTCAGGTCCTGCAGTGAACGGCATGATGAACATTCCTGCTTTCAACAACGCCGCTTCCTCCACTCTCGCCGCCTACGAACCGCCCCAGTCGTATCCACTATCCCTCAAACCTGTCACAACGCCTGCAAACAACCCTGATTTCTACCGGAATGAGCGCAAGAGAAAACTCGAGGCCAAAGCTGGACCTCTGGCAAGGAAATACCGGAACATCATGCTCCCTGGCACTGGATTCATCGGACCGAACATTTACGTACGCGCACAGCTCGCGCTCCAAAGTGGCATCCCGGAAGAAGAACAATATGCCCTGCATCATCTGGTCAAGATCAGCCACGAGCGTGGAGACAAATACCGCTTCGACCAATTTCCAGGCCTGGCGGAAGCGCTAGTGAAGAAAGTGTTGCAGGTGAGCAGTCTATTCTACGATGTGGATTGGGACGTGTCGTACGACGATGACCTCAACGGTGCCGACGATGAAGTGCTCAACGGCTTATATGGCACCTCGGACGCGATCCAGAAGCTGAGGTCTCGTGTGAGACGGGTCACCAACGATCACATGCATGATGAAGCATTCCTCTCTCAACTCAATCGTATCTCCGAGGCAGGACTCATCATCCGCAACATGTGCATGCTGGAGCAGAACGCTCAATATCTTTCGACACATCCACTCATCCGAGATTACTTGGCCATCGTACTGGATCTACCCCAGCACTCACACATTATCGAGCTGCGCCACTATGCTCTAGACACCGCTGAGCAGGTGTTGAAATACTGCGACCTGGGCCCCGATGATGCTCTCTATCATAGTCTGCTGGACCAGCTCTGGGGAGAAGACCGGGGTGCGATCGTGCTGGCCTTAAGGACCATAAGCAGGATCGCGATGCATCTGGAGCCACCGAAACGTCTTGAAGATGTGCCAGATGAGATTTTGCAAAGAGTGCAAGACTGGCTTATGATAGAGGACGAGGAGCTTCGTGGTGCCTGTCTCGACTTCTTCATGCAGTACACCTCCTTTGCTGACAACGTCGACAACCTTCTGCAAGCAGTGGAAGCCGAAGACCTTGTGCGACAATTGAGCAGACTTCTGTTCTTTGCCGCAAAAGAGCACAAGTTTGCACTGCCAGCCGCCAAAGCAGAAACAAAGGATGAGCGTACAGTGGCTCCTCGCCTCTCACGAACAGTGGTAGGAAGTCTGCTCAAGCTCGATGAGCCAGACCGCTCATCGGAGTGGCTGAGGATGTGCTTCGTCTCAGATCCCACTGCAGAAATGACACAGATCGCGCTCTGGCAGGCTTACCAGGCTACCTTTGCACCATACCACGCAACGCACTCGCACTTGATCGCTGGCGAATTCATTAAGAATGTTAGCACAACGTTCACGGGTGCCGCAGCTCAAGTCTCCGACAACAGCAAATACGTCATCAGAGGCATCAAGGCTCGAAAAGCACCAGTGGATTCTGGTATCACGCCTGGCTCGAAGCCGACAGACAAGGGAAGGGAGCTCCTGAAGTGCTGCTGGAGAGTTCACATTCAGGTTGATGGACCTAAAGATCCACTTACCGGGATGCAGAGCGCGCCGATCACTGCTGAGCAGGACTGCGCCGAATGGTTCCGTACCGGGGATGATATCCTCCGACACATCCTCGAGACTCATTTGCGACTTCCCAGCAAGAAAGTCAGCCCACTCGAAGGCGACCACAAGGTGGATAAGATGGAGCTTGACTCCCCAGCACCTCGCCCGTCCTCCGCAGCAGACAGTCCCGTGGCCAACGGAACGTCCAATGCCGCACTTGCTGGGAGCTATGATTTCCAAGAAGCGGATGCGACAGTTCTGAAATGCAGATGGGCGGACTGTTCTCGGCGATCCACCGACCTCGTTGCAACGAAGGCTCCTCGTACCGTCTTCTTCGTTCGCCACATTCAGACTCACCTTCCTAGCAGAGACGCTTCTTCGATATCGACGCACAACATCAAGCCAGAGGACAGCGCTATACCGACACCACCCGAATTCACTTTCGTCACCACTCTGCAAGACGATCAGGGCAACGCCGGTGGTGTCCCCTTGGGTGCGGCTCTAGTTCTTCGAAACATCGCGAAGTTCTTTCCGCAACCTCCCGCCACTGCAGCGAATCCTATGGCAGGAGCGGTCGGTGTGAAGAGTGAAGCAGAGCGCGATGCGAAGGAGGACGGGCTACTGCAGCGCGTCTTCAGTGATGACGTGCAGAAGAGGTTGTTCCTCGCAATGGCGCAAAACAAGAGCATCAAAGAATTGATGGGCAATGTGCTATGGGCAGTGAAGACGAGCGATCAATGAGATGAAGAGGTCTTGTGGGTGAGATGTATTAGTAGCAAGCCGGCATGATTTATGTAGCATTAGTCCAGCTCCTGGCTTTTGATTCCATGGTCGAGGTCGAGACAGATGATCATGTCTATGATATCCACACCCTATTTGAACATCGTCGTCACTAAGACAACCCGGGGCGGACGGAGTGTTGGAAATGTTAATGATAGCGCCAAGCGTCTGCTGCACAACGTCTCACCTTGTTCGCGCTTCCCAAGCTGAACAGGTGCCCTAATAATCAATCCTCACATGCTCATGAGGCACATTGGTCGCCTGGGACGTAACGTGAACAGTCTGAGTAGCTGCTGGTTCGTGAGATCATCGAGATGGAACACTCACACGGTAAAGCCACACCTCCTCCTGCCCTACCACCTCGCCACTTTGCCTTACCGTTCATAGCATAACAATACTGGTATCCCTTCGCATCGGACTCCCGTTGATACGCGAGACCTATCTTTATCCAGCATCCCCGAGGCTGTCGAGGACATGGTCAAGCAAGACCCACACCAGAACGCGAAGCGCGAGCTTCTATTCCTCCAACAGGCTCTAGGTCTGAGGTCGGACGATCCAAACCCGCGACTTCGTGATCCCGTGATATTGTGTATTGATTGTGAAGCATACGAGCGCGATCACAGTTGTGTCACGGAAATCGGCATTGCCATTCTCGACACAAAGGACCTCCGTCGGGTCGACCCAGGAGAGGAAGGAGAACAGTGGTTCGGGAAGATCAAAGCTGCCCACCTTCGGCCTATCGAATACGAGCGTCTTGTCAATCGCCAGTTTGTCAAGGGCCGTGAGGAGTACTTCAACTTTGGCAAGACCACCTGGATCAGCCTACAGGACATCACGAAGGTGCTGCATCGGGTCTGTTCGTCTCCTGCTGATCTTCATCACGCAGCGGATCTCGATAAGGAACTACCCAATAACAGCCCAGATGTGGTATTCGCAGCCCATGCAATCTCGAACGAGTCGAAGTATCTGGGCCAGCTCGGCATCCCACTCAATGGTCAAGGTGGCGTGGATGCGTTCATTAAGAGCATCGACTCCCAACTTTTGGCTGGAGGCACGAAGAAAAACAAACCAAGCTTGAGCAGACTTCTCCATGCGCTCAACATTGATGCTGTCAACCTTCACAACGGCGGGAACGACGCTGTCTATACGCTGCAAGCGATCGTGCGCATGGCTGTTATGGACTACGAGAAGCCGGGCAGCGTCTTCTCCGCTATACAGCAGGCGGGTTCTGGGAAGCTAGCGCCTTCGGTCAACACTTCAGAAAGTACTGAGCATGTGTATGCTGGTACTTCGCGCCAGCATCTCGAGCATCGAGAAGTTTCTGACGGGCCTGCACCAGCGTCACATGGGGTTCGAGAAGTGACGGTGGTGGCAAGCTCCGAGGACACGCCGTCACATCTACCAACGCCCGGCCGCAACCGTCCAGCAGAAGACATCAACACCGAAGCAGATCCATCGCCCAATCGAATGGCGGTCGAGCGGTCAGGTTGAGTCCAACCAGCAACGCAAAGTCGACCACGCAAGAAAATACGCATTGAGAGTTGGTGGGTGAACTGATCACGTCTCGTACATGTCAGTACGGCACCAAAGATCTCCAACTTCGACGTCCGCACAACAGCGGACTCAACCGAGACATAGTAAGAAAAATCAAAGACCACAGTCGAGAGGCATGCTGACGCTCTCACCGATATCAGCTCGCGATTGCTTCGCCTTGTCCTAGCGTCTTTCGACGGCGCAATGTCATTTTCTTCGAGCACTGAGGCCAAATCGTCATCTCTTGGTGGCAGGGGTCTGTTTGCCACGAAACAGTTCCAAGGAGGCGATGTAGTAGTCGCTCTGGACAGGCCGTTAGTCGCCGTGCTGGACGAACAGAGGGTTGAAGACACATGTTCATGGTGCTTCAGCTGGACAGAGCTGCCAGTATTGTCGGGAGCTGGCGTCAATCAAGCCTTGAAAGTCAACTGGTGTACTGGGTGCAAGAAGGTGAAGTACTGCAGTAAGAAATGTCAGGCTCAAGCATGGAAGGCAGGACATAAGCAGGAATGTAAGGGGCTCGGCGCTCAATCGGAGCATATACCAAACTTGGTACACGCGGCTATGCAAGTTTTGGCTGGGTTGGACTCCGGCGACAGCGTGTATGGAGAGATTCAGAAGATGGAGACTCACCGTGACGAGTTTGAGACCCTTGGACCGAAGAAATGGGATGCGATGCAGCTTATGGCCCACACGGCAGTCAAGTTCATTGGCCAGAAAGACGACAAGGCAAATCTGGATCGTGCTAAGATGGTGATCTGTGCACTGATGTGCAATACTTCGAGATTGGTAACACCGACATTCGATCCCTTGGGGCTGGTTCTTGACCCTCGAACGAGTGTGATCAATCATTCATGCTCTCCCAACGCTGTAGTTGTGTTCGATGGCCCGAAGATCTCTGTCAGAGCGCTCTCGAATGTCCCAGAAGGAGGAGAAGTGTATATCAGTTACATCGACAGCTCAGCACCTTACGGTGTGCGGCAAGCGGAGCTTCGTGACCAATACTTCTTCATCTGCAAGTGCTCGAAGTGCAAGCTCGGTTCTACAGCTCCCCAGGATGCTTTCCTCGAGACCAGTCCGGAGTTCGCCGAACGCATCAAAGTCATCGACGGCATGATCGACCAGATCACGGAAGACCCAGCCTGGCCTCGGCACATTCTGGGGCAGTCAACCGACATGAAGCGGCTTTCTGCTTTGCAATTTTATGGCTACTCATATCTCGAATCGCCAGACTCCCAGGCCACCGGTCAAACTCCTGCCAGTCTTCGCAAGGCGATCACTATCTTGCGAAATACTGGAATATGGCCCGTCTCCCGAGCCCCGATGCCTGCGCTTTACCAGCAGTATGCAGTCGCTTGCTTGGGAGCGAAGAAGTACAACGAGGCACTGGTCGCTTTGATCAGGCTGCATATCTTGATCGATCCCGTCGTCTATCCACAACCGCACCACCCTGTGCGAGTCGTGCACGCCTGGACGCTGGCAACGCTTACGAGAGCAGTCAGCAGCGAGCAAGACTCTCCTTTCTGCAAGGCTCTTCAGGCGTGCGGGGTGGATCTGCCAATCCTATTCCTCGCACTTCTGGCCGAAATCCACACGCAGGTTCCCAAGAGCCATGGCGAGAGCTCAGCATTTGGTCAGATGGTGAAAGGAGCCTGGCAGACCATCATGGGTCCTGGCGGGGAGCTTGCCGAGCAGTACTCAGAGCAAGGCGTGGAGCGGCCACGGCAACAGCAGATGTTGGCAGAACAAATCAACGAAATGTGGCCGAAGGTGAAAGCGTTTGCTGTCGACGATGCTTTGGCTGCACAGATTGATGAAGCTCTAGCAGGATGAGCAGAGAACAGCAGCTAGCGTATTGCGCTGTGGGTCAAAGTCTCGAGCCCACACCTGCCAGGGGGACGCATATCTCAATCCATGCCGAGAGTCGTTCTCAGCCGACTCGCAAGAATTGTAAAAGCTTTCGCTTGAGGACTCTCGCTATCTGCAACGACCGTGGGCCGACCTGCATCTGCATCGGAACAGATCTGCGGATGAAGTGGAATGTCACCGAGCAATTCTATACCCATGTTCGCGCATTCTCGTCTGACGCCTGGCAACAGTTAGTCGGATGTCTGCTGCAGCTTCATTTGGTACATACCGTCCAGACCAAATATGTCATGCGCGTGTCCGCAATTTGTGCAAACGAAAGTGCTCATGTTTTGTATCATACCCAAGATTGGAACGTTGACCTTCTTGAAAAAGTCAACGCCTCTGACCGCGTCCCGTAAAGCAAGATCTTGCGGTGTTGAGACAACGATCGCACCTACACATGCCGTTACCACCGTTCGTAGTCGTCATATTGCTTTCGGCTTACCCGACAGTTCAAGACTTTGACTGATCGTCAATTGCACATCACCAGTGCCTGGAGGCAAGTCTAAGACCAGGAGATCCAGCTTCGGCCAGGCGACTTCGAACAAGAGCTGAGTAAGAGCCTTCTGTAACATCAAACCTCGCCAGGCTACTGGACTGTCCTGAGGGACAAGAAAGCCCATTGACATCGCTTTGATGCCATAAGCTGTGAGTGGGACCAAGCGGTTGTTCCTGTCTAGCTCGGGCTCGAGACCTTCTAGCTGCAAGGTCGTTAGACTTGGTGAACGGAGGTAGGCCTGAGCGCCAGCTTACGCCAAGTAGTGTTGGGATGCTCGGTCCGTAGATATCGGTGTCCAGAATGCCAGTAGAGATACCTTCTCGTGCGGCAGCAAGGGCTAGGTTGACAGCGATCGTACTTTTACCGACACCTCCCTTCGCGCTGCTGACCGCAATAATCTTGCCGACATTTGTTATTGGCCGTTTCTCCGGCAGCCCTAGAAACCATAAGTAGAAGACTTTGAGATACAAATTGCGTCACAAACCTCGTTTCATCCGTGCTGCCAGGTTGGGCGGTGTCCCTGATCGTGGCAACCCCTTTGTCGTGATCAGTATCCATCGATCGCGTTTGCACAGCGGGATCCTGACACATAGACGGCACGTAGACACTTGCTGAAGAAAGGAGAGGAAAACGTACAAGCGGATTTTCATGTCCAGCCCTCAGTACTGTGAGCGTACCAAACGAACGCTTCAGGACGTGGTTTGCTACATAGCATCGAAGCGCAGATGGCAACTGACACAGGGACTTTGATATCAGCATTATGTGGTCATCATACAGGTAGGAAGATGGATGGAAGATGGACTCGAAAAGGAAGGGGTCAGGACAGCCAGCCAATCAGCGGACGCAATGCACGGGCCAGGTTTCTTCTTCTACTCAATCAACTTCATCATCATCCTGCTCTCTCGCAGCCATTGGATGTTGTATAACCGATACACGATCCTATCTACTGGTACACTCAGGCTACATACACGGAGGGAGAGAACCACTCTCCTCCCAGCTGACTTGCCAACACACATCCGGCGGGACACCGAAGATGTCGCTCGCTACACACATCAATCATATCACCGATTCCAGTAGAGGACACGACGTATAGTCTGCCACTATTTTCGCTTCCTGAACGCAAATCAGCATCCTTCAACTGACTGGAAACAAGACATTTGACGGCTCACTCTCTCTCCTCCCTTTCTCGACGCTTCTTCTGCTCTTCTGCAACAGCGCTCAAGCCCTGCGCAACCAACACCCCGTGGCCTTTGTGTGGCAGAACATGTGCAAGAACTTTCTGCGGCTTCTTGTTCCGCTCAGGAGACCGTGGCAGCTTCTTCTTCGTTGGCGTTCTTCGCACTTGGTGTCAGCACCTGCTTGAACTGCCTCTCCACGTAAGCAGTACTTACAGTTCCTTAGTGCGCTCTTCTATGGGTTCCTCGGGCATCTCGGGCATAGGCCTCTCATAGTATTCGTACTCTGTTGGGCTTCGACTAACACCGTAGGTTTTTCCTTGAGCTTTGATATACTGCTCGGCGCCGTGGCCAACTGCAATGCCATCGCTGCTATAGCTATCTCCCTCGGCAGGTGGGGTTCTCATGATGGGCAGGTCATTGGGGAACTCTGCATTATGTTAGCAATCCCTCGGGATCGCAATGTAGCACGAATACCTTGTCCGGCCTTGCGAGCAAGCCGGGGCTTGCTGGAGTCCGCGGCAGGGTTCTTGTTCGACATGTCTCCAAGGGGTCTTGAGAACGAGAGTGGGTCCACGTCTGGAAGGTGTCGAATGGTCGATGGGTATACTCGTGGTCTCGACAGTCACAATAGGTGGTGCAAGTGATAACGGCTTATCGGGACTGCTGGAGGCGGTTGGATAGTGTCTGGATGTCGGAAGGTGGCTCTGGAACACTTGCATTTATATGCGTCCTCAACGAACAGACCCCGATGGCTCTCGTTGGAGTCAACTGTGCGTAACATCATGGGTCATTACTAGCCCAATAACTCTGGACAGCGCAATAGTGGCAAACTCTATCACGGGCAGAACATTTACTCGGTCTGGCAATGTTCGCTCGCGAAGTGCTGCGGTGTATAACCAATACACCGTGCTACATACTAGATCTAGCTAAAACTACACTCGTGGCCCTGCGGTTGGAAACCAGAGATACCGAGTCTCTTCGCTCGAGCCAAGAGAACCATCTCTCGACATCGGTGGTGTCTCCAACCAATGCAGAGACGGCTGCCAACGCACGTTGAGCAACCACATCTTCGAGCAACGCAGAGCCTAGACGTCCCTCCGAGTTCCGTACAGCATCTCATCCTCCGCCTCGTCATCCACGACAGCTGCCATTCCTCTTCGGTATGTCGACTCAGCCTCTCTTCTTTCCTTGACCTGAGCGCCGATCTGGCTTAAGCCTCGCGCCACTACTACCCCTGGGCCCTTGTACCCTGGGGGTGGCCCCAGGGGTGGTGTCTCCGAGGCCTGATAGTACGACGATCCAGCCTCTCGCCTGCTGGGTCCAAGAGCTCTCGGGCGCCTCTTCCTCTCCGGTCCGGTAACGTTACCAGAAGGATAGTTCTCTGACATAGTAGGATAGCCCGAATGCGTATTCTCTGGCTCATATCGCTCATCTCGCTCAGAATCCTCAGGGCTGTCGTCTTCTTGCCCATCTTCACGGAAAGCCCTGGGCAGTCTCATCCCCGCTCGCGGCCTTCTGGGTAACGAAGCAGAAGATGAGCCAAAGTCGCCGGTGGGAGCGCGGACTAGGATGGGTATATCGACTAGCGACATCGCCCCGTTGTCTTCCTCGGCCACGGATTCCGCTTCTGCATCATAGTTTTGCGACCTTGCAGGACGCACGTTTCTCCGGCTGGCTTCGATATCGCTCTCCTTCGCGTTATCTTCTTCGGAGGTGCTGTCAGCCCCTCTGCTGACAGGTCGCTGGGCAGGGTAAGTCCTCATATGATCAATGCGGCGGTCGAAGACTACGCATTGTCAGTGGTCGGTCTCCATGCCTTGACGACTGGCATACTTACCCTCTCTCTCGATTCTAGTTTTAGGAAAGGCGAGGAACTCCTTGGTGCCTCCTTCAGAAGGATCCTTGGGCGGCCTGTTGGACATGATCAGAGGCGCAGTTTCTCGGAGATTAGTCGAAGCTTGGAGCCTTTCTGGCGGCGTAAGATACACCGGTGTAAGTCGGCGTACTGGGTACTCGGGGTATCTCAACGTTGTGCTTTGCAGATTGTTTTCAGAGGCGCAGCTGGAGTCTGTTGAATGTACGTCGAGGGCCAGCCATTGGAGCATTCCTACGCATGCATATATACGCACTTTCAGCAGATCTCGAACCGCCGTGAGTTTGGCAAGAGTCAGCTGGGTGTTTTCCGTGACATCGCCAAACATTCATGGTTGGCAAATGTATGAGGCATCATCCTGTGCCACACGGATGTCAGGGAGGTCAGAGGTAGAGCGCACGTAAGAACGTGCATCCAGTGCTTATCATCCTACTAGTGGGCACTGTGAATGACAGGAAAACAGCCATAACAGAACACCGGTGATATTAATACAGATCATAGCCCTACTAAGTCTCAGTGCAGTATACCACGACTTGAAAGCCCCTTATCGGCGCTGCCTATCATTTGCAGTACCTTTGGTGATCACCTCTCGAGACGATATATCGCCACTTCTGGGCCTTGACAAAGCTGACTTACGCTGGTTAGGTGGCGTTGCCCTTATCGGCGCATTGAGCGCTCCTCTTAGATCACCGAACGTGTCCATCGACAACATCTCAGGCTCGAAGCTGCCTTCCTCTGTCGTAGTCGAGTAACGCTTTGTCGTCAGCGGAGGGCTTCCCCTTCTCCACTCTTCAGACAACGCTGCCCTTTCCAAAGGCTCTAGTGGTGCCAGGTTGGCAGCGAGCTTCTTTGGCTCCAATGCAAACAACAGACTAAGCTCGGCTGGTGTCTTCGTCCTTGGCTTCGTGAGAGGATCTTGCTTCTTTGTATCATTTGACTCCTGACCTTCACCTTTGGTGGGAGCGTCGTGGCCAGGACCTGATAATGCTGAGCCAACATGACCGGAGTTTACCTTCTGTGAGCGTGCCTGCTTTGACAACTCGCTTGGAACCTCCCCTGGAGGCTTAGGCTCGAAGCTACCCTCTTGTGTTGCCGTTGAAGTCAGTGGAGGACTTGGTCGTGACAGACTTGACCGAACTTGATCCGATGACACAGTCTTCCTCGAAGGACCTATCTGTCTCTGGTCGCCAGATATCTCCATCGACAGTTCGGGCTCGAGATTACCGTCGGCTGTTGGGTTTGGGGTGGTTCTCGGAGCCAAATAAAGACGCTGCAAGCGATCAGAACCCCACCCTGCATCTTCAATGGAAGCATCGTAGCCAGACGTTGACAGCGTTGGGACTGCATGACTGAAGCCTACCTTCTTTGATGGGTCCTGCTGTGCCACGTTCCGAGACTTTCGCAAGGGGTAGACCTCATACTCGTAGCTACCTTCGTCACTGGATTCTAAAGTCGTCCTCGACAATAGTGAAGTGGCTGCCTGCTTTCTGGCGATTGGCTCCTTACCATTGTCTTTGGACCCAGCACGAGTAGAAGAGGCAGGCTTGCCCGATGATGACTTATTATGACTAGGAGCCACATTTTTTGATCGGTCTAGCTCTCTGAGATCACCAGACATCTCCAGGTGGAACATCTCCGGCTCCAAGGCGCTTCCTATCGAATCGGTTGTGTTCGAGGAGATCCTCTCCTTTCTAGACCTCATACGCCTACCCTCATCGTCAGTACTGATTTCGAGGCCGGAAGAGTTGTCAGGAGCTCTGGACATGGCTGAGTCTGCCGTTGTTGTCTGTCCTGCGATATGCTCAGCAGTGTTGTGGTGCAGAGCTCCAGATGATGATGAAGAAAGGGGAGCATTTATTGTGCCACGTGTGAGCAAGATGTTGATAGGAAGATCAAGTTTGTCAGAGAAATATGCTACTACTTATACTGCCGATAGGGTCCCATGCGCACAGCCAGGGACAAACATCCCACTCCGAGTTGCTTCTGACTATTCTGCGACCACGAGCTAAAATCCCGCGAGGTCGAATAGAGCACACCCGTTAGCATGCCCATCGGAGCGTTCGCAGTGCTCATGATCCCGGATGTGACTCTCGAAGTGTCCAGAGAAAACACACAGAGTCGGATCTCGTGCTACTACGCGGCTGCTGAACATCGGCGATGCAGGTCGCACATATCCATATCCGTGGAAGCCTCTGGAAGTGACCTGCCTCCTATCTCGATGGACCTGATTTCGAACCAATGTCATCCTGACGCCTGGTCTTCGCCTTCTTGCCTTCACCCTCCGTACCAGCATCGTACCCAGAAGAGTACTCATCATCGACAGACTTTGGGCCTGGAAGAATCTCAGAATTTCCCAGGAGGCGTGACACCGCGCGTGCTTGCAGCTCGTTCTCGTGAGCAACGATTACCTCCAGGGAGCCGGTGCCACCGTCAGAGGTATCCTCTGCAACTTCTTGCTGGCGAGCAGGCCCGCGATGGACGTATATATGCTCCTCCCAACCCACTGTACCTTCTGATTGTTTCAGCTGTTCAGCAGTCGGCCAGTCGCGCCAGTCGCCTCTGGGCTGTGCTATCCGGCCATTTGCACCTCCAGGATCGCTGATACCGTCAAGCTCCAACGGCCGGCCGACATATCCTGCATATTTGGTGCTCGCCGTCCGGAAAACGTCGGTCCAGCTTTCCAAGGTTGTGTATCGGTTGTTGCTGTGTGTCAAATGGACTATATGCCGTCAATTTCCAATTCTGCAATTTGGAGGCGCTCTTCGGAACTCACAGGATATGCATTTCCAACACTCACACCCGGTATCACCAGTATGTCTACAATGGTACATATCGCTGTCCTCGTCCGACCACTTCCAGAGCTCACGAACCCACTTACCAAGCGTGTACGTTCGCAAGTATACGGCATGTCGGTCAAGCACCGGCGGCATATCGATATCGGCCATTGTGATGGAAGGTGCGGAATGTTGATGAACCCTGGCCGTCGGTTTCATGCCTATATGTCCTGGTTGTCAACATCGCTGAGTCTGAATCATGAAGACCGAGTCACTTCTCGGAAGCAAATACTGTGCTGGCTGCCACGCGCCCGGTTCATGAAAAGTTCAGGCGAGTATGCTGCTGGCAGGAGGCTCATCGTCACAAACAAAGAAACAAACAAGGGAAACGCACGATCAGGGGAGTGACAGAGCGCATTTGAGTCCAATGCAGAGAAGCGGAGGAACACGTCGGAAGCCCGAATTGTTCGATTTGTCAAGTCATTAATTCAGATATCAACGTCAGAGATGCATTAACATATTTCATTACTCCAACGCCCAGCGTTGAAGCATCTTCGTCATATTGGTACAAACTCAACTGAAATTATCAATACTTCCTCCCTCGCCTCCCGTCGTCCTCGTAATATTCCCCAGAATTACTGTTCGCCGATCTCCGATTTTGAGCTCGACTCGGAGTGCTCGAGGGCCTCTTCTTGCTGTACTCGTGCCCCCCAACGCCACCAAGTAGAGCCCCACCTATCGTGCCCAAGCCAGGGAATATGAGATCCCCAATGATCGCACCTCCACCGGCTCCGAGAAAAGTGTTGACGCTGCTACTCTTCTTGCGATCTGTAGGCGGCCGATCGTGATTGTGTTTATGTTTCCTGTCGCGGTCTCGACTTCGTGAACGATCGCGGTGCGAAGATTGTGCTGTCGGGTAGCCGGAAGTGGATGACCTGCGCGCTGGTCGTGGTTGTTGTGATAGTTGACTCAACCCGGGTCCAGCAGGCGCGAAGTAGCCACTGCTTGATGGCGCATACCCGGCGGCGGACTGCGCATACCCGTTGAACGGCGCATGTCCGTTTGTTTGTTGTTGGGGCGGATATGGTGGCGGGCCTGGCATTACTTGAGGAGGCGGAGGGTGAGAAGAGGTGAATTCTGATGGTCGGTACATATTGTGCAGTGCCGAAGGCCGTTGCGCCGGCTTCTCTGCGGGATACTGATGTGTCTCGGTATTTTGCTGCTGGCCGGGGTTATATGGCTGATACCCGTTGTGCTGTGGAATTCGTTGCATCGGCGGCTGAGACTGTGGTCGCTGCTGTTCGGAGAACGCTTGGTATGGTGGCGGCGCATCGCTCAGAGGGTACGGCGGCATACCGGAGCCCTGGCTACTCGGTCGAGGGATGTGCTGCTGTGGTGGTGCTTGTTGCATCGGCGGAGGTTGGAAAGGGGGCGGCGGTGGCGGGACTTGGCTACCGCTGCCTTGGTAATACTCCTGCGCCGCCATCTTGCTGTTCTTATTGTATTACGAGCACTCAGTGGATGTTGTTGTATATGGGTGTCGCCAAGTCTGGAGATCGGATGACGTTGGCGGGGGCTCGAGGTGTGGAGGGAACACAAGCAGGTGGAAGTGGTTCAATGACTTCTGAACCAGAATGGAACATGACCGAAGACTTAATAGGGCGCCGGCCATACGATACCTCTTCCAAACTCCCGTGCGAACAGTCAGCAGACCTCCGGCACTCGGTATAGACACCGTCAACCCACCGACGGCCCAATTGTCGCTCACGATCGCTGATGAGCTAAATCCGTCGCAGTGACGCCACCTCGCCCTGCATATGACACCCGTGATACCCGTCCTCAGGCAGAAGCAGAGCTGCAGGTTCCTACCTCCAATGCTTATACCCGCATCACCGACGGACGGAGGTATGACGAGCGATTCTGCCGAAAGAGGGAGGTACTGAAGTCTGGCGTACCGGTGTCGTAGCTTCTACCACACACGCAGCTCGAGTACTCATGAAGTGTAGTTTGCCAAAGTCTACTCTTGAGGTATTAGCAGCCTAGCCCGCAGCCCGGTTGATCACAAGAACAGGCCACCATTGCTAGACTTGGAAATGACTTCCCAGCAGCCCAAGATTCTCCTCACCGGAGCAACAGGCTACATATAAGTCTGCCTTCAACACAGCCTCTGTGCTGAGCTGACCCCAACCACAGGCGGGACTGTCTTGACTCACCTGCTCAAGTCTGAGAACCCAGCCTTGAAGGATGCAACCATCACGTGCTTGATCCGTGGCGAGGACCGCATCCCGCAGCTCGAGAAGGCGTACGGATCACGAGTCAAGGCAGAGCTGTACAAGGACCTCGACGATACCGAAAGAACGATCGAAGTGGCGAGCCAGCACGACTACATCATCAACACCACTCTAGGATTCCACCCTGAGAGCGCAGCAGCACTTGTCAGAGGACTGGCGAAACGGAGAGAAACAACGGGTAAAGATGCCTTCATGATTCACACGTCTGGTACCTCGAATCTGGCAGATCAGCCGATTAGTGGCAGAATTGTTGAAAAGGATCGTATCTTCGACGATGCTACTGACGATATTTATGGCTACGAGCAGGAGCGGCAAAAAGGACAACTCTATCCTCAACGCACCAGTGAGCTCGGCGTTGTTGATGCTGGCCTTGAGACCGGCGTGAAAGTGCTTGTCATCATGAGCCCGACCATCTACGGCAAAGGCACAGGCGTGTTCAATAGGTCGTCAATACAAGTCCCATCGTACGTCAGGACCACTCTAGGCAATGGCCAAGGCGTCATTGTAGGTGAAGGGAAAGGGATTTGGGACAATGTGCATGTCGATGATCTTGTATTGATTTCTTTATCTTCTGACCAGCTCATTGTACTGACAGTATCACCAAGGCCGAGCTATACGAGATAGTCCTGCTCAATCAAATTAAGTCAAAAGGCGCGGACCTGCCTACAGGCAAGCAAGCCAACATATTCTCTGGCAATGGTCGGCATACCTGGGGAGAGCTGGCCGCCGGCGTCTCCGAAGCAGCGTATAACGCTGGTGCCATCAACACTCCAGAGGTGAAGTCCGTGACCCTTGAAGAGGCAGCGAGACTGTTCGGCAACGAGCCATTCAGAATGGAATTGGGCCTGTCCAGTAATTCGCAGACGGAAAGCACTGTGGGTAGGAAGTTGGGCTGGAAGCCTACGAAAGGAGCCGAGGCGTGGAAGAATGGGTTCGTGGAGGAAGTAGACGCTGCGTTAGCGAAGAAGTAATTATGGAACAGCTATGGAGCGAGCTGTTGCGTTTGTGCATAAGCAAAGGGCGGACCCGAAAGGTACTCTCCAGCATCCGTATAAGTCGAGTAGTCATTTCGGGCCTGTTGTGCCCACCACGACAGCCGCGTCCAACAAGAGAGCCATACTACAGCGGATTGACAAATCTGACTGGGCTGTTACCGAGTCTCGATGGGGTTGTGCAAAACTTGATGGATCCAACCCTCTTTGATTCAGCTATGCGGTTACTGCAGCCGGGGATGTATGCAGTGCACTTATGTTCGGCGTACTTTTCGACCACAATCTAGACCCTTCCCGACAGCCTGGGCGCTGCGGAAGAGGCGTTGCGCCATCCTCACGTTGCGGCTCTGTTCAACGTGTGGCTTCCGGATGGATGAGTTTCCGCAACTTCGCAGGCGGTCTCGCATGGCTAGCTTGATATGTACGATCACCTTGGGTTGTATCGTTCGGGATGTTCGGTGGATATGAGGCGTGCGAAGGTTTCTGGTCGAGCCAACGTCCACCAGTCCACGCAGAGTTCGAAAGCCACTTGATCGTGCTAGCTCTCGGAGTAGGATCCCCATTCACGATCGAAAGCATACGATCTAGATGTCCATGGTAGGAGATAGTCGGCAAGGTAGACATCGAGTCTTCTTTATGGTCTCTATGTAGTCTGGTCCTCCCTCTCCCACGTGTCGAAGCGAATATGGCTCCTTCTCAGCAGATGTTTCCTTCGATATCCGGTCCTACGCATGGCAGTACAGCTATGTCAGTCCTTGGAGCCCTGTGTTGTGCGGGACGCTCTGGGAATGGGCGTCCAGATGAAGTCGTCGCAAGGCGTTCGTGGCCGCGTTGATCTAGCAAAGGCACAGGTATAAGATTGTGGCCTTATAGTTATAGGTGTGCTCAGGAACACATCTTCCAGTAGCTCACCAGGTTCCCATCCAGCAAAGCCAGTCAATTTGCCGTAACGTTCGAAGATATCGATACACGCCCCGTAGCTCCAACGATGTGCAGCCGAAGATCACCAAGACATCCAGCCTGCGGACACGCAGCCCACGGAACAGCCTCACACCTTGCCCAAGTCGATCGGTGTCAGGAGTCGAAGGGAGGCAAAGCTGAATGCCGAGTCGTACCATGGGAATTCTTCGACGTGGAAAGAGGCTACTGCGATCGCTGCATCATCAAGGGAGAGCTTCTAGCGAAGCAGCAGGGCCTGGATGCTGGTGTTTTCTGTCGACGGATGGGGGTCAAGTACGCCCAACTGCGGGACGCCAATCCTGAATTCCTTTCTTGAGTGGTGGGAGAGGTGGAGTCGGGTGTCGACAATGCCAACACGATCGATGGACAGCACGACAGCATATCGATGACCCAATCACTCGCCGATACCATCAACGGAATCGACAAGCCGCGTGTCAGGCAAGGTCCAGGAGTCGTAGAGCCTAGGATGGAGATAAGCCAAACCTGAGAGAAGGGTTCAGGAAGAGTGTTGTCGCTACGAGATGCCTAGACACTATTATACAAGGTCAACAGACATAAGAACACACGTGAACCGATTGATTTTTCTTCTTCACATTGCCTCAGCCTCCTGTGCGGGCTTGTCAAGCTTAGGCTTTCCGCTATCCTTCGTATGCTCCGTTCCTCGCGAGGCATGGTAGGTATCCGCACCCTGATAATTCGCCGTCCTCCTCAGCTTCGCCCGCTGTGCGATCCAGTCATCAGCAGTCATCGCTTCTTCGCCATCGTCCGGATCGAGCCGACTCTTCAGTTTGACATCACCATTTGGCCGCGCGAAGTAGACTACAGAATGGCGTGGCGATTGTGCTTGCTCGCCCGGAGGCCCTAATCGATGATCAGCATCAAGGATCAAGCCAAACTGAAGGACAGGAAGGAGGGTTACCAACAACTCGATGCACGCCGCTATATAATCTGCCTCCTACAAGCTTCACAAGCGCGTCTCCAAGGTTGATGATGGCGCATCCTGGTTGCGGTTTGACGTATTTATAGTTTTTCGACTCGGGATTGATCACTTGCAATCCGCCGAGTTGGTTGAACAGGACTGTGACCGATCCAAAGTCTGCATATCGTTAGACACATTTACTGACCAATCAATCGATCAGTCAATCACACTCACCTGTATGCTCTCCAAGCGTTATGGTGTCTGCGCTCACGGGCGGTGCATGTGTTACCCTTGCCTGATCGCCACCGACACGGTCTAGCTTATGCAAGTCAGGCAGTACATCCGGCCCGAGGCCCAGCTGTTCTGACAGCACCTTAAGCACCACCAGCACAACACGATGCGCCGACGACATGAATCCTTCAAGCTCTCCTCGCCTCCGCTCGATGGTCGATGGGTGCTCCAGGGGGTGCTCTTTATACTGCCCATTGCCCATAACATCATCCTTGGAGACGTTGTAGAACTCGCTTTGGTCCGGCGTACCTTTCGAATCTACGTAGTTGCTGCCACTCATTTTGTAGCCAAAGTAGCGCCCAGTGTTTCCCATTTCGTACTTCATCTTCTCGTCGAGAGGTAGCTTGAATGTCTCGTTCGCGAGGTCGAACATGAAGTCGTAGTCAACGTGGGTGTTCGAGAGGTAGAAGAAGCCATAGCCGCGAGACGCTTCATACACCTTTCGCGCCTCTTCGGGGTCGCCGTCTTTCAGACGGTCGAAGTCGACAGTGTAGATATTGGCGGTCGGAACATCGTCCGGGAAGGAAGGAATGCTCTCCTCAATTCTAGAAGGCATGTCGTTGTGCCCTGACTCCCTTTCGATCTTGTGCGTGCTACCTTGGGTAATCGCTGGGCTTTTGGAAGGCACAATGTTTTGCGGAAAAGAGAGAGTGGTTCTTCATAGATTGGCTGCTTCCAGGAGAAGGTGACGCAGTGTTCAAGCTTCTCCACCCCAGTTGTCCCCACAGCTCTGATCGTGGGGTGCATTGAGGACCCGGGAATAACAAGGGTCCATTTGGGTTGATCGCGCTCACGGAGCCGTCTTTCAGTCCATCTACGTTCAATTCTGTGTCAAGTCAGCTACCCCCTGACGGCGCGACGAAGGTAGTGCGGCACGATAATCGTGCCCTTCTCCGGCGAGTCGGTGTCCTGCAAGGTGGCCCTCTGCGTGTCACAAGTCGAATCGCAGTCATTTGCTATGCAGATGCCCCTTTTTCCAATTGAACACCCTTTGAGGCGTCTCTAAAGCAGGCAGGTAGCGAATAGAATTGTTTCTTGTCCTTATTCGAGGGAGAAGGTTGAGAGGAGGGAGGGGAAAAATGACACCAAACAGCGAGACAAACTTATCTTGCATCGTTACAGGCACAGGCACGAAACGACGTTCTAGTTGTCCCCTGGTGGCCTACACATCAAAATATCCAGCAATCACACGGCGGGCTGTGACAAGTGCAGGGGGCTCGCCTGTATAGATTTCCATAGATTATTGGCCGTCAACATCATGATCATATCGCTTTCCGTAGGGTCGTCCGCGGGGTTGTGTTCCATCTTCGTGCGTGTAAACTGTGTACTAAGGTGGTGGAGTTTGAGAAGAGTTGGAGGGAGAGAGTGTATGCGCCCGAACAGTCGTCGCAGTGCTCGCTACTTAGCGCGGATGCCTGAGGCTGAGCATCTCGAAATATGTGACGTCGAGCTGTTGCGGGAAACGACTTCGAACTTCACATGATCGAGTCTGCATGTGGTCATAGTTGTTAGAACCGGAGCTTGACAGAAATGCCAATCGACGCACAATAGCGCGCCTCGATCGTGACCTGAAGTCGCTACAATGCAGCGCGTAAAGAACATCGACTACGACGAAGACGATGTCTACTCGGAGGAGGAAGAGTACCATGAAGAGCCAAGCTACACGGATGAAGACCGCGAGAGCTTCACCGCCCTCACTCCAGTAGTCAGAGCTGAGCTGCAAGAATCTGGTCTACAAGCTTCAGACAAAGAGATCGAGGAAGCACTATGGCACTACTACTGGCACGTCGGCAAGAGTGTGGCATATCTGAAAAACAGTAGGACCCCACGGCCTCAGCAGCCTCAGCAGGGCAAGAAGGACAAGGAGAAGCCGAAGAGCAAGTTCGACCAGGCAGCAGAGGAGAGTGCGAAGAAAGCTGGTGAGTTCTACAATCTCCTTCCTCATCATTGCCGGTACACTGGAAGGGACGTGGATTGTGGTATGGTTGGGTCCAGGAACTTAGACGAAGAGGTGGGTTGCTATCCAGATGTGTCATGTCAGTCCATGCTGACGGATGTATTCCGTAGGCTGCATGATCCCTTTTCCGTCAACAGCGTCAGACTGGTTCCAAGGCATATCGTGGTCTGTCATTCCGCTTGGGATTCAGGGAGAGCTTGTCCCGGCGTTCGCAGCATACCCACGACCACAGCTCCTCGGTGGATCCTCGAAACTCGCCAAGCTAGCAGAGGAGCGACGGAAGAAAGCTGCAGCATCTCAAGCAGCCCCTGCCGCACCTAGTGGTGCACTGGGCTCGCTCGATCGCCTAAGCAAATCTAAGGACGTCAAAGAGAACGTACTGCCACCTACCATGCCAGAGCCTCGCAAATATCCTATTCGGCAGAAGCGTGAACCGACGCCACCACCCAAGGAACCATCACCAGAGCCTGAAGAGGCAACAGAAGACCTGCCAGACCTGAGAGCTTCTCCGACTGAATTTGCGAAGACAATGGCTACTCACGCTGCTCCTTCACAAGTAGCTGAAGCTGCAGAAACCCACATGGACAGCATCTTTCGCTCCTCATCCAACGAAGACCCTTTCAAGGGCCCTTCACCGGACGATACTGTCATGCGCGCACAATGGCATAGCAAGGGCATCAATAAGTGATATGGCTGACGAAATTGTTCTGCATGACACAGACTCGGCAAAGAGGCACGCGAGAAAGCCTAGCGATGGCCTTTTGATAAAGAAGACGGAAGCGCTTAAGCTTGAACCCAAGATCAAAAGCAAAGGTCTAGATGTTCCGAAGCTCTGGGCGGAAGGTAGAGCAAGCCGTAAATCAGCAGCTGCGTTTGTCGTTATTGGCCATGTCGATCATGGCAAGAGCACGCTGATGGGGAGATTATTGCTTGACACTGGTGCGGTAGCGCAGAGAGATATTGATAAGTACGCTGCCCTCCTGATACCGCATACCTTTGTTTCGATGCTCATTAACGCTCGAAGATATCAAAAACAAGCCACCGAGCTCAACAAATCATCGTTCGCTTTAGCTTGGGTGATGGACACGGGCTCCGAGGAGCGCGAACGCGGCATCACTGTCGATATTGCTCAGCATCCTTTTTCCACATTGACGACCGACTTCACTGTACTCGACGCCCCCGGACATCGAGACTTCGTGCCGAACATGCTTGCTGGCGCCTCAATGGCAGATCTAGCAGTGCTCGTAGTTGACGCGAATCAACTCGAGTCCGGCATGAAGGGGCAGACGCGGGAGCACATCCTTCTTGCGAAAGCCTGCGGGCTGGAACGAGTAGTAGTGGCAGTGAACAAGCTCGACGCGACCACGCCTACCGCATGGGACGAAAACACCTTCCAAAGCGTACGAAGCGGAGTGCAGAAACTGCTCACATCTGTCGGATTTCAAGACCCCAACATCTCCTTCGTCCCCTGCTCCGGCCTCAGCGGCACGAACGTTGTCAACCCCGCCCCCTCCACCGGACCAACAGCCTGGGTCGCAAGCACCTCCGGGACTATCCTCCAACAACTCGAATCCTCCCCCCCAACCAGCCCACCCGAAGAACTCGTCAAAGCACCTCTACGCCTACAAATCACCGACGTCTTCCGCGGCTCCATCACCAACCCCATCTCCGTCTCCGGCCGCCTCGCCGCCGGCAACGTACAAATCGGCGACACCGTCTTGACCCAACCGAGCGGCGAGAAAGCGATCGTTAAGGGCATTGAGATCTCCGCCGAACCGAGGGAGTGGGCTGTAGCGGGCGAGTTGGTTACGCTGCATCTCTCTGACATCGATCCCGTGCACCTTAGGGCGGGGGATGTGCTTTGCAGCGTCGATAAGCCGGTGGCTATTGTAAGAAACTTTGTCGCGCAGGTTACGGCGATGGAAGCGCTGTTACCGCAGGGAGTGGATGTGCATGTAGGGCGCTTGCATGTGCCTGGGAGCGTGGCGGCGTTGATCAGTACGGTTGATGCTAACGGAGAGGTTGTGAGGAAGAAGCCGAGGGTGGTTAAAGGGGGCGACACGGCCAACGTCAAAGTATCGCTGCAGGAGGGTGCGCCGTTGGCGGTGGGCGATCGTATCATCCTACGAAGTGGCGGTAGCACGATCGCTGCTGGGCAGGTGGATAGGACTGGAAGCTGAAATTTGAAGACCAATGATGGAAATGAGGAATGAACAGTATAACGACTGCCATTTCCTACTGACGCCTTAGACGCCTTGCTCGCCAGACACCATGCATAGTTTTTCGTTTCGTGGCATCCCGTCGTGCGTAGCAATGCTCTCCTATCTACAGTACCGACCTCGCCCCGAACCGTCGCTCAAAAGGTATCCCTCGAACGCAAGACGCCCGGCAAAAATGGTGATAGATCTTTGCATGAAGCCTTCGACGCATCCTTTTGTATTTCCTTGCACCAGATACAACTCCAAATCATGCTCGAGTGTGTCTCATTCGCACAACTTCCCTCGCTACACCAGCTCGACATAATTACTCGGGAATATACCCTCCCTGCCCCCAATACTCCCCGTCCACCAATCCGCCTCGCTTTCCGTCCGCTTCACAATCGTGATAACATCACCCTTCTTAAACCCCAGATCTCCGGGCTGATCCGCGTCAAAGGTGAACTTCGCTATCGCTTGGCCAGGCTGCGCAGCACCTTTGCCCCCTCCCGCCAGGAAAGCCGGTTTAGGCGCCGCAGGTCTCCCAGGCGCAGGTCCCTTTTTAAAGGAGGTATCTGAGTAGGTGTAATCGCTCTGGTCGCCTATCGTACTTGACCTTCCGCGATTAGCGTTTAGTCGGTCGAATGTGCTGGTCTGTTGTTGAGAAGCGCGGTCGTAGGGATCGTCCTGCCATGTCGAGGCTCGGGAGGGGCGGTCGCGGTATTTGTAGTCGTTGTTTCCTCCTTGTCCAAATTGGCTGCCGAATCCTGCGCCGCCTGTAGCTTGTGGCGAACTCATGCTTCCAGTCCGGTTTGTCCGCACGCCTTCGCCATATGCGGAGCCGGTCCGGCCTTGCCAGACGACGTCTTCATGGCTGTCGTCGTAGACCGGGACGTCGTTGTACATTGCATTGTCTGAGAACGTTCCGCCTACGCCTGCGAAGACGCGGGAGTTGAGGACTCGAGTTAGAGGTTCTGCTTGAGGAGGCACGGGGACATTGCCGCTGAGGAGTTCGCGGGCTGTGACTTTGCGGTTGTACATCTTCTCGTTGGCGTCCCGCCTCTCTATCAGTACGGATCCTTCTAGCGAGACGCCTGCGAAGAGGCCTTTGGTTTTGGAGTAGGCGAATATGCCTGATATGCTTCGCAGGGAGGCAGCTCCAGCGGCTTCGGCATTACGGCCTACGGGCCCTGCGGCGATTGAGACGTTGCCGCCGAGGGTGAGGGAGCCGACCTGGGCGAAGGTCTTGACGGCCATGGCATCGTTGAGGATGAAGACGAAGTCGGTGAGTTCGAAGCCGATTTGGCCGCCGAAGCCGCCGCCTACGGTGCCGATTGCTGAGGGTGCGGACCTATACCATATAAATCAGCTCTGCTGCCTTGAGTGTTTATGACGTTGCTTCTTGGATGTACGCACCATGTCCCGTCCGCTAATCGTGCAACCACCACTCCACTTCCAAATCTTCCCGACCCGAGAAAGCCGGCCTTGAGGACGGTGAGGATGGCGAGGCCTTTGGCATTGGCGAGGATATTTGGGGGGATGATCTTGTCGGGTCCAAAGGATTGCCGCGGGTCGACGAAGGAGGCGAGGATGCGACCGGTTTTCTTGCACTCGCCTGTTCAGACATCACAATTAGTACTGCCTGTTCCTCATATGCGCGCATGTGTAGCTGTTGGGTGGGGACTCACTCCTCATGGACGAGGGCAGCGGGTTGTTAAGGAAGGGCGGCATCTTGGCTGCCTGCTCCGAGTATTCGAGAGGAATAGGGAAGATAACGAGAACGAGGGAAGTGCTAGAGGATTATTAGGCAAACATTCGTCGGGCGTCGTAGCTCTTGGAAGGAGCAGTCGGAAAAGGCAGGCCTCAGCCACAGCACAGGTGACGTCCGCGGGGACACGCTGACTGATGAAACACCACCACCAAGACAACAAAGGACATCTACCTGAACTATGAGAAGCACCACGTGATAACAACGAAACACATCTTGGAGTAAACTCGACAACACCACCACCCCTTCCCACACACGCCCCTACGTCTACCCTGTGCAAACATGTCCAACGCCTACAACCTGGAATCGCAAAACAACGACTCCCTCGCCGCCCTCTCCTCCAAAGTCTCCGCCCTGCGCTCCGTCACCTCCGACATCTACGACAATGCCCGCTCCCACGAGGTCATCGACTCCACCTCGGAAACTTTCTCCTCCATGACCACAGGCTTGAAAGGAAGTGCGCGGAGACTGGGCGTGATGGCTAGGCAGGGGGATCGGGTGGCGGTGTTGAAGTTGGCCGGGATCATTGTTGTGGTTGTGGTTGCGTTGTATTACCTACTCAGTTGGATCTTTTGATGAAGGTAGGGAAGAAGGGGTGGACGGAACGAGGGGGAGGGGAAGGGGAAGGTGCACGTGGTGGGAGCAAGGAAGGGAGGAGGAGAGGCAGGATTGAAAGTGTTTAAGTTTGGCTCAAGAGGAGGTGAGGGAGAAGTTTTGCTTATGAGCATGGCGCTGGTGGCGTTGACTGGATGTTGCTTCTATTGCTACACGCGTGCATATTGGTACCAAGACACAGAACGTTCCATTGGTGAAGATTGGACTGCAGAAGCTCACTATGTGCCCCGACTCAAGGACCACGATGCATTCCAATCCTAAACACATCAAGTACACGCAACGCTATGCCACTCTATCCTATCTATACCTCCCATCCTCTTCCCTCACCCTACCCACCCCTCTCCCTTGATCAACCTACTCCCAAACATTCCCAAACAAATCATCCGACCCACTCCCGAACCCACCCCCCTGCTTCGGCCCCGCCCCCGGCGTCTGCGCAACAGGAC
>JAABUL010001370.1_pt1 | contig 46911 bp, 45 predicted proteins | sample 5559151 | NCBI WGS metagenome assembly JAABUL01 (sample SAMN10711876, study PRJNA513368) | rock metagenome | isolation source: Antarctica rocks | place: Antarctica: Victoria Land, Pudding Butte sud
AAGGTGGGCTCAAGCCCCCCCAGTATACCAGCGTGACCGACGGGTCACTACTCCTTCGGGCACTGTAGTCACGCCTCTCAATACTTGGGACGACTATTCTACCTGATATCTTTCCATCAATTACTCGACGGCACTGTCGATGTGGTGAAGACGTTCCGATACCGACGCAGTCGACGGGTCGCAAATCCTTCGATCACTTGTAGTCACAACTCGCAGACTCTTCACCTGGGTTGTCTTTTCCACTAGTAGTATCTTCCCATCTCTTACTGACATCGACATGTCATTAATCTTCTTCGTAGATCGATTGTGGCTGTTAGGGGGGGTGTTGTCGCGTGGGTGAAAACTCTGCACGGCGGCTTTCCTGGCCACGCAACGTCCTAACATCGTTCGAACTGCGTCGGATTGAGATCTCTTGGCTCTTTTGACTTCTATTCGGACACAGAATAGAATCAAAAGGTTCGTAGCCGGCACCACGTACAGGTGAATCTCGTTGCCAGCCACAGCATTCAAGTACATGGTGGATACTGAGTACTAAATTTATGTTTCTGTTATGGAGAATAGTATTTACTACTTAGTACACAAGCTGTCGACAGATTCTTTGACTAAGATTGTGCTCGTACCATAAGCTCCTTGGTAGCCAGCTCTCGATCTGCTCTTCTTTGTCAACAGTACATCTGAGAGATCTTCACCTCAAGATGATACACTCTCTTGTTGAAAATAGCTTTTCGTTCTCTGCAAAAACCTTTGGTGTAATTGCATATTTAGCCGTTGCTGTAGCTCTGGCGAGTCCATGTCCCTTCTCTCCGCTAGAAGTTGTCCGGGACTCTGTCTCATATCATCTCCCAGTATCGAGTAGGAGTGGTGTTTTACAACTACCATCTGCATCCGCTGTCTCGATATCCAGGTCCCCTACTATGGACCATCAGCCGGATTCCATTCGCCCTTTCTTTGCAATCAGGGCGTCTTGTCCATGATACCAAGGCTTTCCATGACAGGTACGGGAAGATAGTTCGCCTGGCACAGAACGAGTTGTCTTTTATCGATGCTGCGGCATGGCAAGACATTTATGGTCATCGCAAGAGAGGACACAAGGAGTTTACCAAGAACCCAATATGGGCGCAGCCAGCTCCCAACGGCGTTCACTCTCTTATCAACGCAGCAGAAAAAGACCATCCCAGGATGCGGAAGCCCTTGGTGCCGGCGTTTAGTACCAGGGCGCTCAAGGAACAGGAAAATCTGATACAAGGGTATGTTGATCTACTCCTAACGCAATTAGCCAGGCGTGTCAAGAGTGGCAACTCTGTTGTAGATATGAAGGATTACTATAATTGGACAACGTTCGATATTATCGTATGTTGCCCCCTTTCGAACCTTTGGGCAATTGGTTGACGATACTAGGGCGATCTCGGGTTTGGGGAGCCATTCGACTGCCTTGAAAGAGATCGCTATCATCCATGGGTCTCGTTCTTGTTCGGACATCTCAAAGATGGCGCATTGACAGCGAGCGTTAATTTCTACCCTTGGATTTCGGCATTGCTTTTTGCCATGATACCAAAGTCTGCCTACAAAGCAGCTTTGGCGCATTTCGCATACAGCAGCGAGAAAGTGGCCCGACGTATAGCCTTGAAGACAGATCGTAAAGACTTCCTGTCCTATATCTTGAAAGCAAATGAGGACGGGATGACCCTTCCCGAGCTCGAAGCGACATCATCCATCATCATTCTGGCCGGATCTGAGAGTACATCTACGATGCTTACTGCAACGACGAATTTTCTTCTTCGGAACCCCAGCAAGTTGGAGAAACTTGCAGCGGAAATCCGTTCGTCTTTCAAAAACGAATCCGAAGTGACCATGTCGGCATTGGAGCATTTGCCGTATCTGAAAGCAGTGTTCCAAGAAGGCTTCCGTATGACACCGCCTGTGCCAACGCAGATACCTCGCATCGTCCCTCCCGAAGGCGATGTGGTGTGTGGACATAATCTCCCGGGAAACGTAGGTCGTTTTCGTTCCATAAAGTTGATAGCTGCAAGCATACTAAATCCCGGCACCACACAGACTTTCGTCGGGCTCCCACAATATGCCGCTTGTCACCACGCTGATCACTTTGTACATCCGGACACCTTTATTCCCGAGCGATGGCTTCCCGAATCCTCCGCGCTGGTCGTGCCTTCGGCTTCTGATCCCCCCTTCACATACTCAACTTTCATGAATGATGCTAAAAGCGTCGTACAACCTTTTTCCGTAGGTCCAAGGGCCTGCATTGGCATAAACCTTGCGTACGCAGAAATGCGCTTAGTTCTCAGCCGTCTACTTTGGAACTTCGATATACAAACACCGACAATCGTTCGCGACGGGCTGCCTGAGAAGGATGGGTTGATATTTGAAGATCAAAAGACTTACGCATTGCGGGAAAGGAAACCTCTCAGAGTCGAACTTATACCTCTACGTTGAAACGGCCGACCTTATGTCCTATTAAGAGTATCGAGTGCAAAAGCTTTGAATTTCTTCTGTGTAACGAATACTTGAATTATTTTCTGGACACGGCTTGGCTAGTCCGTAGATGTTCCACGTAGGGAGATTTGCGGGAGGCCATCGTTCGAAATCTCAGCGATCCTCGTGACGTGTTCCTTAAGTTTTACGAACAGCTTCTAAATTACGGATGAGTTGAAATAGTGAGTGGTCTTGCAGATACGTAGATTATCAAGTATAATATCCATCAGAAGACGTGTTAAACATACCACTAGTGATGACAAACCCCTCCTCACTCGTTCGTTCCCAAGCTGCCGTTTTCGAAAAGTAACTCTAGACCGGCCGACGCCTTAGCTACTTTAGTCTTCCGTGTAGAAAGCACACCGCATGTATTCTTCTACGCACATTAGTTGCGGTGAAAGCCGCAGTGGGGGTATTTATGCAACCACGAAAGGCGTAACATCTACCACAGTATCTCTTGGCCTCCTTTGTACTTACACAAATTGAAGGCTCCCTGTTTGGACTATCCCAACGTTGTCTTTAAATCTCTATTTCCTTACCCTGTCTTTAGAACATTGTTATCATGTCTCTTCCCCACGGACAATCTCTGGGAGACGGCGCCAGCAGGCTTCTCCAGCAAATGATAGATAAATTTGATCCGTACTATGGCCTGGGATCTATGACTTGCTCTGTCTATGATACCGCCTGGGTGGCTATGGTTTCCTTCGACGTGAATGGTCATAGACAGCGACTGTTTCCTAAAAGCTTCCAATACCTTTTAGGTTCTCAACAAGACGATGGTGGCTGGCAGGCGTATCCGACTTAGGTTGATGGTGTACTCAACACCATGGCTGCTCTATTAGCTTTAAGTAAGAGAGGGGTGGGCTCTAATTCGGAGAGTGAAGCGGACTTGGTATCACGGAGATCCCGGGCCACTTCATTCTTGATCACCAGTCTACAAAAATGGGATGTCCTAGCAACGGTCCACGTCGGTTTTGAGGTACTGGTTCCTGCTCATCTGGATATGCTCGAGGATGAAGGAATAGCGTTCGAATCTCCCGGAAAAGGAGTTTTGATGGAATTAAGAGACCGTAAGCTCGCAAAGGTTAATATTGAGTCGTTGTATGGTGATAATGAATCTTCTGCGGTACACTCACTTGAAGGACTGGTAGGCCGCCTTCACTTTGATCGTCTGAGCCACCGAAAAAGGTTTGGGAGCATGATGGCATCTCCGTATTCTACAGCTGCGTATCTGATGAATTGCTCGACACGGGACAAAGAGTGCGAATCGTACCTCCATCATGTGATTGATAAATGCGAAGGAGCTGGTAATGGATCTGTACCAAGTGCGTTTCCAACGACCATATTCGAGATGTCCTGGGTAATCTCCACGCTCTTGGAAAGCGGATTTGTTATTGAAGTCCTCGGAAATGAACAATGTGAAAAGATCGCCAATATCCTCGAAGACTCCTTCCGTGCACGGTCTGGCGCAGTTGGTTTTGCGCATCTCGTGGATGCCGATGCCGATGATACAGCCAAGGTCATCGTTTCGTTGAATCTCCTCGGTAGGCCCACATCCGCTGCAGACATGGTTCGGGTATACGAGACATTCGATCGTTTCAAGACCTATAGTGTGGAGAAAAATCCAAGCTTCAGCGCGAATTGCAACATTCTGAAAGCATTATTGTGTGACACGAACATATTCCAATATTTGCCGCAAATCGAAAAGGCGACGACTTTTATCTGTAATCGTTGGTGGTCTTGTGAAGCCGATATTGAGGATAAGCGGAACTTATGTCCACAGTATGCCATGATGCTGATGGCACTATCATTGACACAACTTGTCGTATTGTGGAGTAAGGGGAATCTGCCAACCGTTAACGAGAATCTGATGCAAGATCGAGTGCTCATCGTGCTGTTTCAGGCATTAGTTAGCACTCTGGATGCCCAACACGCTGACGGATCTTGGGGAAACGGTCCACAATTTGAGGCCACTGCATATGGATTATTGACCCTTGCAGCTCTAAAGCAATTGCCTTTTATAAAACCTTTGACTGACGTTGTGCTCAAGGCCGTCACGAATGGCCGAACTTTTCTGGCGCAGGCGGCATCCCTAAAGGACCATGCAGACCCTATATGGGTGGAGAAGGTCACGTATGGGTCAAGGAACTTATTCTGCTCCTACATTATAGCAGCCCTGAACGTATCGAATGCCGATAAGCGTTGTAAGACAGAGCTCGGCGTCGACACTTTGACTGCAATCCCTCTTGCCAAGATTACCAAATTTCAGGAATTCTTCTCTCAGTTGCCTATATTCATAAACATGCCTCAGTGGAAGCTGCGTGCGTCTCTAGTTGAAAGCTACCTGAATTTACCTCAACTTCAGCGCAAGAAACATGAAATCTTCCAAAAAGAAGGTATGGGAAACGACAAGTACTTCGAGTATATTCCTTTCACGTGGATTGCCTCTGCCAGTCTTGAGAAGGTTCCGATCAGTCCAAAAACTCTGCACCAAATGATGGTTCTATCTTTCTTAAATTATCAAGCCGACGAGTTCATGGAAAGGGCTGTTGGTGATAATAAAATGAAGGGTACGCTGAACGAAGTCCAGCATGTTGTAAGAGAAATATTCAAAGAGTTGAAAGGCGAAGGCACCGACAAAGCGAGTAGTGACACCCTATGGAACGGAGTGCAAGCCACTCGAAAGGCCGATGGCCTATTGGCCAATGGCAATACAGCCATTGAGAGCACAACCAATGAAGATGGATACTCTGAGGCTACCGCAGCAATCCACAAGATTCAACATACCCTAACGAAATTCGTCGATGCAATCTTAAAGCACCCGAGTGTCACTGCCGCAAGCTCTTACGATCGTGGTCGATTGAGTGCTGAGCTACAAGCCTTCCTACTGGCGCACATTACACAAGTCGAAGACAACAATCGCTTTCAGCTCCAAGAGGTTCCACTGTCTAGCAACACCACTTTTGACACTCCTCGTGGGTCGTATCACGATTGGGTCCATACTATTTCGGCCGATCACACATCCTGCCCTTACTCGTTCGCCTTTTTTGCGTGTCTTCTTGGATGCGGTGAAGATTTCTTTCGAACTGTAGAGGATAAATATCTCGGACAAGATCTGTGCAGGCATGTTGCTATCTTGTGCAGGATGTACAACGATTACGGCTCCTTGATGCGCGACAGGGCAGAGAAAAATCCGAACAGCGTCAATTTTCCCGAGTTTACTTGCATACCGCGTTCAGACCAAGGTCTGGAAGAGGATCTAAAGGAGAGCGTTATGTGTCTGGCTCGTCATGAACGCTCGTGCATGAACCTTTGCCTGAAAGATCTGGAAGCGAAGAGCGATGCTCGTAAGGCACTGCTGGTAAAACTATTTTGCAACGTGACGGATACCTATGGTCAAATATATGTACTGAGAGATATCGGTATCCGTACGAAAGACATGAACGGAAGTCAGAGCCAAGGTATTCAACCTTCAAGCATATGAGACAGGTACGCCATTGGGTGACGGGGGGTTCCCTGCTGCTGGAAGAATGTCTGGCTGTCGAATCATAGTCGTCTCTTGTATTACCTGTCCTATTAGAAAGTAGAGGTCATTCCAAGACATAGTTGGAACTAGAAGTACAATGTTTATTTACCCAAGCATAGCCAGCACTGATATCGTGTCTAATAGACTTTCAAACGGTCCCGCATCCCCATGCCCAATCGCATAGGTATGAATGCTGGGGATTGTACTTTTCGAAAGAACAGGTGTACTTTACACCCTGTATAACTCTTCTGGGATATAGAACATAGCTCAATCCTCATCAGGCTGAACATCGGATTTGACGACACGCCAAGGAGGGTAACGGAGGTTTGGTACGGCTAAGGTAGTGTTGGTTCGGCGCCACTTGAAGCATCCACCAAGCCATCGCTCAGGTCTTGTTGCCTGCGACCATTTGGACGTGGCCACTGTACTAACAAAGGATAAGGATACCTTGGATATGGTAGGTTGTACCTCTTATTGCTCGAGGAGATGTTGTCTTATCTTATCTTATCTGACTGTCACACTACATGTAGAGTATTTTGGATTTTGGATTTTGGGTTCTGGATCTTGAGCTTATAAAGAGATTTTGGATTTGCAGCGGACGGCTGTTACTAATAACGACCACAACAAATTTGATCCCAAGTCGATCCAACTGTTTCGCCACACATTTGAGTTCCATGGCGCCTTCTTTCCATAGTGCTACGAACGAAGCCCAGATATCCCCCGTTTACCGCCTCTTCTTTCTATACGTCGAACCTGTTTCCGCCCTTCTTGGCGCTTACTTTTCCTTCTTCGACCAGCCCACCTACCTCGTCCTCACCCACGCTCTCTCCGCCCCTCGACAGGACTTCATCCCGATATCCACCCAAATCGTACTTTCGAAACTTTCGAACCTCTACCTCCTTTTCGCTATCAATGAAGCCCTGGTGTTGCGCTCGACTAAAGATCTGAGGGTTTGGAAAGCGCTACTGTTTGCGTTGTTGGTTGCGGATTTCGGGCATCTGTGGAGTGTGAAGGTGCTGGGATGGGATTTGTATTGGAGTGTCGGCGACTGGAACGCTATTGATTGGGGAAATGTTGGATTTGTCTATGTAGGGGCACTTATGAGGTCTTGTTTTCTGCTCGGAGTAGGGGTGAAGAGGTCAAAAGGTCAGGTCACCATGAGCGATAACATGGCGGAGAAGCTATTGAGAGAACCGAAGCCGAAGTATGGTGCGAGCGAGTTATTGGCAGGTTTGAATGTCAGTTTGACCGGGTTTGAGGATTGTAAGTCATTCCCGTGAATCTCTGGCTCAGTAATTGACATTGAAACCTAAGTTTACTATCGCGATGAACTTGGAGACCTTATCATGAGCCATGGAGGCCGATATAGAGGGGACCTCTACAAAGGTTACAGCACCCATTTGATTGCGAAAAAAACCGTTGGCGCTAAGTACCATGCTGCCTGTAAGTGGGGGATTGAAATTGTTACCGTCGATTGGCTTTTGCAAAGCATTGAAAAAGAGAAGATTCTTGATGAGAACCTCTTTCGACTCCTTACCATCGACCAATGATGATGCATTCGCGTATTAGACGATCAACACTACCCAACACTACATATTAAAATTCACACTTTTCAGTTCTTTGTAACGTGTTACAATCCTACTTGGCTCTATCCCATAACTCCAATCGGCAGCTGTTTGGCTACCTTACGAGTCAATCATGGCGTCAAACGCAGTGAGTGTAAGGAAACTCTACAGCATTGAACATCACGAGCTGACGACGTCCCAGGATCAAGAATTTGCGAGGACCGCCTTCACGAGTTACCAAGATCAACCCGTGCCAGTAAGTCTTTCGGAATTACTGCTCTGAGTTCTGTGCACTATCCACATAATGAGCAATGACCTATCTACGTGGCTAATCCCTGTTCGGATAGCCTTTGAATAAAAAGATTGCTGGCGCTCAACCGTCCGGACCACATGCTAACCACTCGGTCAGCCTCTCTGCCGATCGCCTCCTTTTCCTCGCTGGAGCTATCAATCCGGATACCCAGGTGCCTAAACGGTGGGTATGCCCTTCTACTCCATTTAGTATATACTAACCTATTACTAGTAGACTAAGTAGTGAATCCGGCGACTTTGTGGTCAAACGCGAAAAAATTTCTCGTGCAGCCGCTGATTTAACTAAAACTACCAACGCCTACGCTGACGCTGACGCGAGCGGTAACGATGACTCCGATGACGTGTTCATGCCATCGACAAGCCCCTCTCCAAAGACCACGACTACGGGGTCAATCTCACCAAATGTCAGAACTACTGGACCAAGCGTACCAGGGGCTGTGACCAAGGCAGGAGTAACGGCCAGCGACAAGAAGGCCAAGGAAGACGAGAAGGCCATGAGAGACGAGAAGTACCAGCGGGATAAGAACACGGGATACTTTCCGCGCTCAGTGGCAAGTCAATACTCGGGGGTCAGAGTATACAAAACGGAGCCAATGCCTATCGGATTCACTAACGCGGTTCTCGCGGCTAGCACCTCGAAGTCTCACCGGAAGAGCGTCATTTCCAAGCCTGCAGCTCCCAAGAACGTCGTTACCAATAATGTCACTCCTCAGAAGGTCACTCCCAACGATGCCATTCCTTTGAACGTTACTCCAGACGTCGTCACGCTCAAGAACGTCACTCCAGAGGTTGTCGCCCCAAAGACCGTCACCCCCAACCCCAACCCCACCACCCCCACCCCCACCCGCGCCAGCAAGCCAGGACCCACCATGCCAGAAAACAAACCCTCCCCCTTTGCGGCCCTCCTGAACGCCACCGGCTACGGCCTAGGCGCTCTCAAATCTGCCGAAGACATCGCCTACGCCAAACTAACCCGCATCGCGCAACTCACCGCCGAAGCCGCCAACGACGACGCCGCCGGCGTCCGCCTAACAGACTATCGCGAACTGCTCGAAAACATCTCTGCATTTGCCGCTGTGGAGGCCGAGGTGATTCACGGCACGATCGCCGCGACTGAGATGAAAATTGCGCGGGCGTTGGATACAGAGGCTGCGGAGAAGTTGCGTGAGGTGGTTGGAGAGGCGTATGTGGATCGGAAGGAGGTTTTGGGAGGGTTGAGTGTTGGGGATGATTGGGAGGCGGTGGTTAAAACGGGATGATGCTGAGGTTGGGGCTTTGACTGATGGAGTCCGTAGATAGCGAGGGAAGGGTATTAGCTGTTTGGTTTGGTAGTGTCGAAGAGATTGTTAGCTTGGTGTGAGTGAGATTGAAAAGAGTCACAAGAGATGGCGGTTTTGTAGCGTGGAAGAAATGTCGCGTAGGGGATTTGTACAAAAACCAAAAAAATGGCATCACAGACGTCGCTTCTACCCAAACTTCTGCCACACCCCCATGGCACCCTCCTACTCAGCTGCTTAAACATGGACTCATTTACTACTCAACAACAGGCTGACGGCTTATTCAATGCCTTGATAACGCAGAGCAGACTTCCAAAGTTCTCTTGTGTAGAGGGATGGATAGGTGGTGTTGTGGATACTGTAGATTGATGTGAAGAAAACGGTAAGAGGTTTGAGATGAATGGTTTTTTTTTGGCGATAAGAGCACAAACAGATGCGTCCGTTAGATACAGGGAGATGAGTGCGTAAAGGAGGTTAGTCTGACCGGCAGGGTTTGATACACGTGAATCTTGCCTCGAATCCTTTTGACGGATGATCTTAGGACTGCTGCGCTGCCACCCGACCAAAAAAAAACCCAGCAAGAAGCCAGGAACATCGTCCGACCAAACCAACCCCACCAACCATTCACTTCTTGTCTCCAATCACCTAACCAAACACACCCTCCCTACGTCCCCTTCAACCGCCCCCACTCCGCCCCCGTCTCCACCCCATCCTCCGTAACCACCTTCCCCCGATCCCACTCCCTCCCCTCCCCCCTACCCCTCCACTTCACACTTCCCACATCGCCCTCCCCACCCAAATCACCACTCGCGCCACCACCACCACCCAACCCCCCGCCCTCCCACTTCTCCACCACTTCCTCCCCAAATCCGACCTCCCGCAACCGTTCCGCACCCATCGCTTTCCACCTCCGGCGGTCTTTGAGCGCTTCAAGCGCTTGGTCCCAGTCGTTGTCGTCGTGCGAAGAGGGGGTGTCGAGATGCGGGTTGTACGAAGGGGAGAAGTGGGTATCGATTGTGGAGGAGGTCAGGTGTGTCGTGCCGCGGCCGCGGGGGAGGGACCGATGGGGTAGGGGACCGAGGAGGGGGGTTAGGGGGTCGGAGGAGGTCGGGGATGGGGGAGAGGGGGGAATGTTTGCGGCGGGGTTGGTAGTGAATTGTTTCAGTAGGGGTGGAGGAGTGGGGGATGAGGAATGCCGTCTTCGGCGTGATCGGTGGTGGTGATGGTCATGGTGTCGCCTGGGTGACGGGGATCGACTTCTGCGCTTAGGTTTTTGGCTGTGCGGATCTCGCTCTTCGGATCGGTGGCGATGTCGACGCCGATGCGAACGTTCACCATCCTCCTCTCCGATGTGGCTGAGATCGTTATCGCGGTGTTTGCGAGACCTTCTTCGACTGTCATGATCTCTCCCCCGCCTCCGGCGCGAACGTCTTGCCTCGTCCTCCGCACTACTGGAATCGCCGACGCGGTGCCTGCTGGAGTTTTCATGGTGCTCGTGATCATCGTCTCTGCTCTTGTGCGATTTTTGTTTCTTATGCTTCTGCCACACCTTGAGATCCGCTTCATCGTTGGAATCTATCCGCCGTCGCTTTAAACGGCCGTCGTCCTCGTACCTATCATTCTCTGAGTCACCACGAAGGCGCCGAAGTCGGTCTTTCGCCTCCGCTCTCTCCTTAGCTCGGAGCGCAGCATTATGGCTGTCTGTTTCTTTGATGATGTTTTTTAAGAATCGAGTATTCGGTTTGGGCGCATTTGTTGTCGGCCTAGATCATTCAGACTGAGAGGTCTGTGAAAATGTCTTGTTGGGCGTACCTCTTTGGTAGTAAAGCATTAAGACCATATGATGAGTACTTGGCAGTACTGGCCTTTGCATCATTTGCTAGTAGCTTGGCTACATAGTCGTCGGAGAAGTGGTCGTTGAGGGGCATAATCAAGATCTATGATCATTCGCCTCAAGCAGTACGGTAAAGGACACCGTAGGGAAGGATGGCAAAGTCATAGAGCCCCTCAGTCAAGGTATCATGTTATCTTAAAGGTGATACCGTGCGTCACAGAGCTGGTATGTCCGCGCGGTATTATCTCCGCTCCCGCCCAAGCGCCGGGTCGCATCAGCGCCGACAGCCCTATCAGACCGCGAAGGTAAACAAACTGTAAACATTGCCTTCGAAATCTCTTTCAGATTTGTTGAATCATTAACATGGACTCCAAGCCCACAGAAACTCTCAATGCCCTCACGGCGCTTCAATCCCAAAACCTCTCCATAATACGCCTTAGCGAACCTATTTCCGCCTCCCAAACCTCAACCCGCACCTCCGATGTCTCCAACTCCGCTTTCGAAAACCCCTCGCCTGCTTCTCTCGAAGCCGATCTATCGCATTACAAGGAACTCTTCTCAAAGCTCCGCTTCTCTTATCTCGAACAAGTTACCAAAGAAAAGTTCCTTCGCGCCATCGTTGGGGATCCACCTCTTGTTGTCGAGCATGTTGAAAATATCGAGTTAGAGGCGCAGCTTGCAGAGGTGAAAGGTGTGCTGAAGGCGCAGAAGGAGAATGTGGCGGAGATGATTAGGGTGTTGGAGGGTAGGGGGAGGGATTTAGCTCGGCGTAAGTGGATGCGGTCTCTCAGACCGTGTTTTCTGCAGGCTGAGGCGGATTGAGGTATACTGATTTGACGGTTATAGGATACGAAACGATTATTTTACAAACAACTCTCCTCTCCAATCTCCCTCTCCAAATTACCGAGCTAAATACCGCCCTCTCGCAACTCCGCGCCACAACCCAACAACCCTCACCCTCCCACCCGTCCCACAACCTCCCCCTTCCAGCTACGCAATCCCTTTTTTCGGAGCGCCAAGCTGAGCTCGATAAATTGAACTCCCAGCTCAAAATTCTGCAACAAGCTTTACCTAAGAAATCGAGAGAGCTAGAGAGAGCGGAGAGTGAGGCGAAAGGACTCGAGGAACAGAGGGAGAGAGTATTATGTCAGGCAAGAGATGCTATGAGACGGAGGGATGAGGGAAGTGGTGCGGATGAGTTGGAGATGAGGGGAAGGTGGTTAAGGGGTGTTGAGAACGGGTTGAGGGGAATGTTGGGGGTTGAAGCGTAGGGAGGCAGTGCTTTCTACTTGTTTTGATGGGATGGCAGGCACACGTTTGCCCTCGGCGTTTTGTTGGTGTTCAAATGGTGCTTGACTTTGAAGTCTGGGTATGGAGCGCTATTCTAATTTTAGAATCAAGGTTTCGAAATCTGCCAGACGTGTACTATGCTGGGTATTACGCTGGCACTTGCCTCAAATGTCCTCTCTATGTCCATTTTACGACAGGATCCTCCTCTTAGCCGCCCGAATATACCGGATTTGCACATGTTCACCGCATATTGATGGAACAATCTCTCCCTCATGCCTGCCTCATGCACTTCACCTTGACGTCCAGATGCTCCCCCTTCTCCATGGCAGCTTTAGTAACAATGCCAATCATCATCTCAAAGCCATCCTTGTTCCTCCAAGGAATCACAATCGGCCATTCTACAGAAGCCAGTACTACACTCACTGCTGTCATGACCGTGTTGCGATCCTCTCCGCCTAGAATTTTCCATGCTGCAAGCGCTTGGTTGAAGAAAGAGGTGTAGGTGTTACAATGCACAAAATCTTGAGGAATGGCGCCAAGATCTGCATCCGACAGGAAGAAGTGGAACGTTATCTTGCTTGCTACTTTCAAGGAAGTTGACGATGAGCTGGCTAGCGTAGTGACTGCGACCGAGTCTGCTGGCGATTCAGTAGATGAGGACAGTGCGGGGTCACGTAAATGCATGGCCACAACCGGATCGCGCGAAGAGGCGAAAGAAGCTGCCGTTTCTCGCTTTACGGCATAAGAAGAACGTGAGGTTGATGGCCATGCTGATAATGACACAACGCTTGGAGAAGGTGAGGGAGTTGAACCGGAACTCCTGACGGTCTTGCGGCGCTTGGCAACATGTGGTTGCTGATGTACGTTGTTCGACGATCTAGTAGATGGTGGCAGTAAGTCAGGCACTGTATAGTCGACGGGTACCCGAGCTCTCTTGATTCTGGGTAAGCTTTGTAATTGCGGCGGGCTGGCTGGAATATTTTTAATTCTCTAAACCTATCAGAGCACGACCCAATTCTGGAAGACCTACCAGTGTTCGCATCATCCACTTCCGAGCCATCATCCTCGCTGTCAATGAGTTCACTGTCCAATATCATTGGTCGATTTGCCGGCTTAACCACATGGGCATAAGGGGCTGGAGTGAACCCAAGATCCCCACCGAGCCAGGCTTGGAAGCCGCTGCCACTGAATTTCATAGCGGGCTTTGCCAGCATACAACCTCCCTTCTTATCTTCAATCAACCAAGCCATCCATTGATCATTGATCTGGAACCGCCGTACCCAGCCTGATCCCGAGCCTACAGTGAGCTGTACATCCTTTATAACATGTTCCTTAATATCATGCTTCCGGAATATGCGGGATGCTGGCGGTCGCTCGCCGTTATGGTTACGAATCCAAGCTTCAATTGTCTTCGACAGCTCCTTCACAGACCCGGCGAGGAGGGGTTTTGGGCCATTGTTGCTGAGTGCACGTTACCCAGTATTAGTGTGAATTGACGGGAATCTAGCAATTAGGAGACCAAGTGCACTGAGATGAAGATACCTTATGATCGATGTGTCGACTTGACCTGCCTCTCTTTGGTCTTTGACATGCGCACTGTTCTGGGCCGAGTTGACTGTAGACAAGGCCCGGGATGTGGCAGCCATTTCTTGGGATTTCGCATGGCCATGTACGACCTTTGTCTCTGGCGGACCACTGGTAGCTTGCGCGCTCTCAGTACAACTGTTGTGTATCTGAAGAGTGAACAATTGCTCGACAAGACCGGTGATCCTGCAAGTCATTAGGCACCGAACATCCATTAGTTCGCAGAGTCATCGACTAACACTTCCGCGTCTCGGGGCCATTGAAGTAGTTGTGCCAACTCTGCATTGTTATTTTTCGGCCACTGTGTAGATCCCCTACCCTGAACATGAAGGTATCGGTACGTTGTCCCTGCTGGGTCTGAGTTTCGGGTTAACTTAGCAGCAAAATGTCTAATGTCGCTAAGCAGTGCGTTAGGCTCCCCTCTGGAGCATTCTCCTACACCTTTTTCGATAAAGCCTAGTCTAAGGCACAGCTCTCTAGCAGTCGCCATGATAATGTTTGCATAGCAGTCGATTCAAAAGGGACGGTGTAGGGGACGAACTCAGCTGAAGTGGTAAGAGTACCGAGTTGCAAGAGAGAGCTCACTTCGTCAAAGTTGAAGGTGCAGGGGAAGACGCGGATAGTTTGTGTGCAGGTGAGAACGCGCCAGATTCGCGATGGTCTTGGCGTCGTTTTACAAGGCACGGGCACCAAGGCTTTCTCACGTTCTATTCTTAGCGCTTACAATATGTATCACTGGGGGACAAAAGTCGCGGTAGCATAAGCGGTCAATTCGAGCCTCGGTTATTCTCGCTTATGCTGATGCTGCCAGAAGGCTCAGGACTCTGCTTGGCAAGATTTCAGCAAACACACTTCTTGGGAACGAGACGGGATGAGCATGAACGAGATGAACATGAGCGTGAACGACATGAGCTCGAACAGAAGCAGACATCATTACTATCGTAAGATAAAGAGAAACACAATGAGCCGCTCAGACAGACAGAATCAAATTCATCTCGCTTTATTATACATAGTTTATGATGCAGAGATTCTATCATATCGATCAGTGTGCAATCGACATATGTATCTATTCACTGATTCATTCTGATTGATCAACACTCTCTCTTTTTTGACGTCAGTCTCTCTATTTTGCAGTCCTGTTCTCTCTTGTCTTGTGTGAAGCCGTCACACCTCCTTGAAGTCGGTTAAGAGCATTCATAATCGAACCTTAATCTTATCGCGCTTCCGTATTTCGAGGTCGCTACTGTATCATTCTTGAGGCGAAATAGCAGAGGCAGTAGGACTCGCTGCTAGCATTTTGACTATCACAGTGAACGTCATTGAGAATATCAAGTACGCCAAAACATACTGTTGAGCGACTGAAGAGCTAGAAGCATAACAGGTAAAGGGCACTTTGGGAGCAATACTGCGACCCTCGTTCCATGAAGACGATCAAATCATGCGAGGCTTATATTCTTTTCATTTTAGGAACAAGTCGAGTAGTTCGTCAATGTGATGAGAGAGATCGGCAATCAACCTGCTGTTTCTCTGCCGACCGTAATCACGACAGCTCTTTCTAGAGCTAAGCTTATGCTCGATAATTTGGACCAGCTCATGCAGGTGAAGCTGCTCAAAAGTGCAGACGGTTCAAGTCGAACTCCTCGAAGAGCTTGAGCTCGAAACAAGTTCAAAGTCAATAGAGCCAAAAGCGAACCCCCTGTTGAGCTGGCCATTCGCCTTCTTCACGCCACCGTTGAACCTGGGCGTGTACGGTTTCAAAACGACGACACGGACGCCGTACTACTGCTGAACGGCGAGAGCTTTCTTTCAAATTTCACCATCGTTGTCGTTCTAACTGGCTTTGGGCGGCCCGAAAACAGAATATCGATGAATTAGCTCAGGCTCTACAGCGGCCGCATGCTTGTCTTCAATCAGGAACGTCATGAGGTACTTCGTGTGAGTGTCGCAGATAACATAGAGTTCAATAACGGTTCGGCCGTCAGGCAAGCCCACCTAGGGAAGAAAGATGAGATCGTGCTGGATTTAGTCGTTAAGATGGCGCGTGCTGTGGTAACGAAGGGGCGTGCGATGATTTTGCTGGTGGTGCAAGAGCTGACATCTCATGCAGAGACGGCCGATTCAGCGACAGTGGTGCTTCGATGGCCCACAATATAGGCTTGTGGCCTCATTTCAGAGCATGTCACCTCGGCAGTGGTCTTTGCGGCGATGAAGCTCGGCCAGAACGTCGAAAAGCTCTGTTCGGCGATAATGCGACGCTGACTTCGTTTACTGTTCTGCTCAAACAGTCCTGCTTCATGATCTGAAGAGTTGAGGGACGAGTACAGCTTAAAGGTACGTTCAATCCAGCCACGGGAGAAGCGACTGATTGTGGCAATACCTAGGTCCTCGAGCTAGCTGTCCGAGTACCTCAGAATGTTCTTGAAGTACTCAACCTTACGTCGATATCAGCCATAGCGAGTAGCCTTCGCGGCCGCCTTCTTCGAGCCCTGCGTGGACTTTTTGCCCTTGATGAGGCCCCGCTTATGCTCATCCAGCCAACGGTAGAAGGTGATGCTCGTGTTGGTGTCGAAAGAGGGGTTTTCCTGAAGGGCGGTGGCAAGTTGAGTCGTCATCTTCAGGTGGGATTTGAGGATTTGAGGACACGAGCACTAGTTGATAGCAGAATGCGATGGGAATAGCGACAGCGACAGCGACAGGTGTGTGAATACGCTACAGAACGAAGGAATAGCACGGCAGCGACCAACAAATTTTATTACATCCTTCCAGCCTCTGCCAGCCAGCCAGCCAACCAGCATACTGTAAGATAAAGCGCGGAGCGCTCCATCGAGCAGGTAGGCTGTCCATTCAGGGAGCAGGCGAGGCTGGAAAGACGCTTCGTTCTCATACTACAGCCACCCTGCTCGGCTAATATAAGAAGGCAGGCCATACCTCCGAGAACAGGGCTGCAAATTAAAGAGACTGACGCCAGAAAAGAGAGGGTGATGATCAACCAGGAATCAGCGGACAGATACATATGCCGGTCGCACACTGATCGTTATCATATAATCTCTGCATCATACACTATGTATAATAAAACGAGACGATTTTGATTCAGCCTGTCTGAACGGCTCATTGTGTTTCTCTTTACCGTATGATAGTAATGATGCCTGCTCCGAGCCCATGTCGTTCACGCCCATTTCGTTCACGCTCAACTCGTCCGTCTTGTTCACGCCCATCTCGTTCATGCCCATCTCGTTCGAGCCCGTCTCGTTCGAGCCCATCTCGTTTATGTCCGACGCTAGCAAGCCTCGTTCATCTTCTGATGGCAAAAACAGGCCGAATCTCAAAGCTGCGTATGTGATTCTTGGAAAGCCCTTCGCCTAGCCCTTTGTTGGCCTTCTCTATCAGCCTGCACAGGGCTTCGTCGCCGATGTACTCGCTATCTCCGAAGTCAAAGCTGTCAAGGTTGTCATTCCAAAAGAATGCCCGTCCCTGTGTGCTCTCGAACTCCCACCGCCGCTGCACCTTCATGTCGTTATCCGCGGACTGCAGATCCGACTGCGCGTCGACGATAATGAATAACACTTTTAGATGAAAGAAATACCGAAACATCTCGGGTAATGTGATGATCTCACTTCGAAGCAGCGCCTCAGGCACGGCGATGCGCGTGAGGTCCGGTTTGATGTCGACAAGCTGTCCAAAGAGATCCGGTTGGAATTGTCGATCGTCAGGCTCGCAGAGAAAGTCGTCCCATTTGTCAAGTGCAATGTATAGCGCATCACGCATTGGGTCAAAAGGGCGCACAAAGACAGGGTACTGTCTATCCTCTCGGGGGCGTATCTCGATATCCTGCTCGCGAACCCAGCCTAGGGCGATGCCACGGGCCTCGCGGTTAACCACGACTAGCGGTACATCAAATTGGACATCGTCTAACAAGTCGTGGCCGAACTCGAAGTTTAGATTGTTCTCGTCGTTTTCAGGGTCATAACCCTCGTTGATTTCGATAGGCGTCGGGGGCACCAACACCCCTTTCTGTAGAAGTACAAGGCTGGCCCGACTTTGACAGGCAGGGCGTCACGCCATATCTGGTTGCGTAGCTCTGGAGAGAGGCTCGAGAAGAGAGGAAATGTAGAAAAGTTGGTTGCCGCTGCTGCCATGATCTTTGGGAAGTCTAACTTATGCGGCTATGTATGAGTAATATGAAAGAGTCCCTCTGGGGTGACGGATACGGACGAAAGACTTTCAGCGGGGCTCTTGCGTGATGTGGCTCGATGTGGCCGGCTTGAGAAACGTGCTCTGCCCGCTTACTCTCGTACCGATCTGATAATATTCCTTACGATGATTTCGCTAAGCTTTGATTTGATGGCCCCGCTGCTAATAGTCAGCCAGTTTCCGAGTTCTGCACGGATACTACATATGGAGCACTGGGTATACTACATATGAAGAAGCGCTGGCGGGGGAGGGGGGGCAGTGGGGTTGATTTTACAGCTCTGGTTCTTATTTTGCACATTCGCCACTAAATTTGATGGGGCTCTCGGTAAATCCTAAAAACGGCACAGGTTTCGCATACAACGATAAGTGCATTTGTCAACGAGAAGATTTTTACTATTTTTGAGCGATTTCGAGGGTTAAGGATATGATGCATTAGGGATCAGATTCAGGGATGGGCAGATCGTGGCGCGAAGGGGTAGGGGATGTGCTGCTCCGTTAACTCCAATTTCTGGTAACAAGACTCGTAGAAAGGAGCTTTCTTTGCTCTCCGAAAGGTCAAATATCAGGCCAGGCCCAATCAGGCCTTACACCCACCCAATAGCACGAAGTTTGGACGTTCCGCCAAGCACCGTTCGGAGCGTTTTGGGAAGGCTTCAAACAAGACCCTCCGAAGCCAATAAACCCAGATCAGGAAGGCCCATATCAATTACCCCCTGAGCAGTTAGAATACTGTGACGTCAGTTACGATCGAAGCCTAAAATCATCTGAAAAAGAACATCGAGATTGATTTAAAGGTGAGAACTCTCAACGCAACACTACGAGCTTACGAAATTTCTCACTGACTGATTGTTGATTAATTAGTAGTAATTGTGTATTGATGAATGAGTACGAAGTAAGGTAGTTGTAGGTGTAAAGGTTCGTATTGAGCTCAGGCGTTAGCGTGACTCTTAGCTTCGGACATTTTGCATGGTCGGCCGAGCTTTAGCATGGGTCAGCCGAGCTACATCCTCGGGGCCGGCTATCTCGCTTGCTCCCGCTGCCGCTATCCGTAGACCCCACTAATACTCCCGATTCTATATATTTTTCAAGATATCTCGCATCGTCAACATCAGTTTAGAAACCATCGCTCCCATCATCACCAATCTAGCAGCCGTATCCCACGACGACGATGCTGTTGGAAATAGGGGAGATGGTAATCTCCGCCTTCTTAGGGCTGGTAGGGCTGGGGCCCGCTAGTAGAGTTTTCTCAATATGCCCCCATATGACCTCGTATTCCAACAGATGCTCCAAGATCTCCGAGCGCCCAGCTGCAAGTAGAGCTGGACCAGCAGGCAAGCTGAGGTAAGCCAGCCCTAAGAGTAGACTAACGTTACAAATAAGCGAACGTCTGAGGAAACTGAGGTGAGCTTTACACACTGTTAGATTGCCAGAACACCCCACTTCAGTGTCAGAGTATTCCCCCAACCTCCTCTTGCGCTCTGACTCTCTTCACCATACCGTCTTTTGCCCTTCGCCTCGGGCACCTGCTGTGCTATCGTCCGTGTCTTGTAGTCTTGTAGGTGCCATCGAGGATGGCTTCTACGCAGGCCTCAGAGAAGCCCATGAGCGAGAAGCAGCGTTTAAAGCTTGATAATTTCGCCAACAAGAAGGAGAAGCAAGCACAGCAGGTGCAGCAGCAACAACCCAATGGTGTTTCTAAGGAGAAGAAATCCAAGAAGCAGGATGTTCCTGCTGTCGAGTCGAAAGATTGGGTAGAGGAGACACCAGCTGGACAGAAAAAGATCTTGAAACCACTGGACGATGACTTCCACAAGGCGTACGTACCGAAGGTAGTCGAATCTGCCTGGTACAACTTCTGGGAGGACCAAGGACTTTTCAAACCACGAACAGAAAAGAATGGCAGTCTCAAGTCGAAAGGCAAATACGTTATTGCTATACCGCCGCCCAATGTATGGACTCATGTGTTGACAGCATTGTCATCTGCTAACGCTGGTCGTAGGTGACTGGCAAACTACATATCGGACACGCTCTGGCACTCTCATTAGAAGACACCCTTATCAGGTGGCATCGTATGCGGCAGTTCTCAACGTTATACATCCCTGGCTGCGATCATGCAGGCATTGCAACCCAAGCCGTTGTCGAGAAGCAGCTCGCGAGACATCCAAAAGATGGCAAGTCCAAGAGGCAGGATTTCAGTCGACCTGAATTCGTGCAGTTATGCCAGGACTGGAAGGAGGATTACCATAAAGAGATAAACAAGACGACACGCAGACTTGGCGTCTCTGTGGACTGGTCGCGGGAAGCCTTCACAATGAATCCGCAGTTGTCAATAGCGGTAACTGAGACTTTCGTGCAACTACATTCAGAAGGCCTCATATACCGAGCCAACAGGCTTGTACATTGGTCATGTCGCCTCTCCACAGCTTTATCTACACTTGAGGTGGACCAGAAAGAGCTTGAAGGGACGACGAAGCTTGACGTGCCTGGCTATGACAAGAAGATTGAATTTGGAACACTCACGTATTTCAAATACCCAATCGATGGCTCTGACCAGACGATAGAAGTTGCAACAACAAGACCGGAGACGATACTGGGCGATACTGGCATTGCTGTGCACCCTCAGGACGATAGATATAAGAACTTTGTTGGCAAGACTGCGCAACACCCGATAATACCTGATAGGAAGTTGAGGATCATCGCCGATGAATATGTCGAGATAGAGTTCGGTACTGGCGCAGTCAAGCTGACACCTGCTCATGATCACAACGATTTTAACCTTGGCAAGAAACACAATCTGCCATTCATCAACATCCTGAACGAGGACGGTATTCTCAACAGCAACGCTGGTCACTATGCCGGAGAGAAGAGGTTCAATGCGAGATATGGCGTTATCGAGGAGCTCAAGAAACTAGGCCTCTATACGAAGCAAGAGCCGAACAAGATGCTTGTTCCGATATGCAGCCGATCAGGAGATGTTATTGAGCCGCTACTGAAACCCCAATGGTGGATGAGAATGGAGCCGTTGACGAAACCTGCCATAGATGTGGTTGAAAGCGGCGAACTCGTTATCCGACCAGAGCTACAGAAACGACAATATTTGCAATGGATGCGAAACCTCCAGGACTGGTGCCTGTCGAGACAATTGTGGTGGGGCCATCAGATACCGGCATATTACATCAGTATCGAGGGTGAAGATGGTGGGGATGATGCCAACGATAACTACTGGGTATGTGGCAGGACAGAACGGGAGGCTCAGGAGAAGGCAGAAAAGAAATTTCCTGGCAAGAAAGTGACACTCAAGCGAGACGAGGACGTCTTAGATACCTGGTTCAGCTCTGCACTTTGGCCGTTCAGTACCCTCGGATGGCCAGACAAGACGTCAGATCTCGAAAACTACTTTCCGAACACGACTATGGAGACAGGTTGGGACATCCTACCGTTCTGGGTCAGCCGCATGATCATATTCTCTCTAAAACTGACCGGCAAAGTGCCCTTCACTGAGGTCTTCTGCCATGGCTTGATACGGGATAGCAACGGTCGAAAAATGTCTAAATCACTCGGCAATGTCGTTGACCCGATTGATATACTTGACGGTATCAGCCTCGATGGCCTGCATCAAAAGCTGCTAGAAGGTAACCTAGCCCAGAACGAGGTCAAGAATGCCGAAAAATACCAGAAGAAGGCCTTCCCACAAGGCATTCCTGAGGTGGGGGCCGATGCCTTGCGGTTCTCGCTCGTCAACTACACTCAAGCATCTGGCAGCGATATCAATTTTGACGTAAAGACGATGCACGGCTACCGAAGATTCTGTAACAAGATCTACCAGGCCACGAAATATGTCCTTGGAAAGCTCGGCGATGATTTTGTTCCTCGTGAGAGCAGTGCTTTAACAGGAAAGGAGAGTCTGCCAGAGAAGTGGATCCTGACAAAGATGAACACCGCCGCAAAACAAATTAACCAGGCACTCGAAGAGCGTGAATTCGCAAGGTCGACCCAGATCATTTACCGGTACTTGTACGATGAACTGTTCGATATCTACATCGAGAACTCGAAGTCGATCATCTCAGACGGCACGCCCGAAGAAGCTCGTTCAGCTATGGACACACTCTACACCACGCTCGAGTCTGGCTTGCGACTCATGTCTCCGTTCATGCCCTTCCTGACTGAAGAGCTTTGGCAGCGGCTACCACGCAGACCAAACGACAACACGTCCTCGATCACAATCGCTGAGTATCCGGAGTATGAGTCGTCTTTTGACGACCCGAGATCCAAGACAGCCTATGAGCTTGTACTGGGCTGCTCAAAAGGTATCCGTTCACTAATAGCGGACTATGCTGTTAAGGATAAAGGCGTGGCTCATATCGCACCTCTGAATCAAATGTCACATGATACCGCGTCCGCTCAGCTTTCCGCGATCGAGTCACTCAGTGGCAAGACACCAGTGGATATCAGCATTCTGAAGGCTGGAGAAATCAGCCCCACTGGCTGTGCAGTCTTCCCTGTTTCCGCTGACGCGAACGTCTATCTTGAAGTCAAGGATCGCATACAAGATGCTGGAAAGGAGGCTGAAAAGGTCAAGGCGAAGTTGGATGAAGCAAGAAAGGACCAAGATGACATCGACTCGCTCAAGGCAGAGCTGAGCAAAGTACAGGGCAAGGATGTCAGTGAGGCCATGCAATCAGCCGAGAGCCGGAAGCGGGATGTCGAAGCCAGATTGCGGGCATTGGAAGAGACCGTCATGATGTTTGAGAAGATGATGGTTTAGGCTGGGTGTGACCCTGCTGGGCTCACAGTATGGCTGGAAGGTGCTATCTGATAACAGGACCTTACCAGGCCAGAACGTACATAGACTCTTTGAGAGAATACAACAGATACTTTAACTTCACTAATGCTCATACCTTTGTGAGTGCTACACTGGGGAAGTCGTTATCGTGGAACTGTCTCGTAGATATATCGGACGAGGGGGACCTGATCTGGTGGGACTTCAAGTATGAGTTTGGTTTTAAAATGGACCTATTGCACACTACTACTTGAGCCTCACAGATACTATAAGTTTAAGATAGAGAAGGCGAAGATCCATCAAAAGAAAATACGCTAGTCAATTCTAAACCACTTCTTGCAACTAACAGATCTCCAACTCCGCCGCTGTCTCCCATGGATCAGACCCGGTCCGGCACATGTAGGCGTGCACAATGAAATGCTCGTTTCAACATGCTAATAGATTATTAGACATTCGCATACTTGAGCTGTGTTGTTCAAACACACGTCGATCAGCTGTTGGAGCAAGACCCATCATCGACAGATGCACTCGCTCAAGGACTACAGACACATATCAAGCACTGCGAGTCCCTCATTCTATCACTGCTCAATACGCATAAGGCTCAACAATTGTTCGCTCCAACCGCCGAAGGACTGGCACACACGGTCACTTGCGTCGAAGACATCTCTAGAGTCGATGTAGCAGCAGAAGAGCTACTGCCTGAGTCACACTGGGAATCGCAATCACACCTTCGGCACGAGAGACTGCAAGAGTTGAAGGTCCACACCGCTGGACAGAATCATGATATCAACCAAGCGTCGGCTGGCAGAGCCGTCTCTTCGCCGCGTTCGTGTCCAATACAGAGTATTGACCCACGTCGACTACTGCTCGATCCAGGGCCGGCTCTTCCCCCAAACACCATCTCCGTCTCCGGAAAGCGGAGGTCCAAGCCCGGTCGCGCGAAAAATCCTTCAGAAGGACAATAAGAAGAGTGGCAGATAAGCTATTAGACCGGTAACGCGGGATCGAGGCGGCGGAAGGATCCGTGGAACGTTTCGAGAAGGGAAGGTCTCATCGCATCCACCGAAACCGACCGATCCGTTGAGCTTCATCATGTCTATACCAACCACCGCCGTTCCATCTCAACAGATACTCCGTACTCTCCGTCTCTCCTGCGGCTCTACCGGAACCGCTAATATTGAAGTTCTGATCAAGCTGTTTTACGGGATCGCGAGTCCTGGTGCTTTTGTCGAGCTTCGCGACGTGTGCCTCTTGTCGTACACAGCTCGAGAGCTAGTCCCTCGTGACCCGGATACCATTCAGAATTTACAAACCCTGGACCGGCTGAGCTCAATTGATTGCACTACCGCTCTTCTGCGACGCACGTATCTGGCGCACCTGGTTGAACTGCGCAACATGCGGACTAGTCTCCACGTCGAGAAGTCATCCAGCCCCTTCACCCGTAGACGGAAGAGAAAAACAGAGTCTGATCGATATGGGAGAGCATCCTCTAAGGCTGTCGACGAGTTAATGCTAGAGGCATATCCGAAGCTTAATACGGATGATGCCATTTATCACAAGCAGCGCGACTCGTTGAAAAACCGGCTGGCAAGGGGCCGGAATTGGCAGACGCTGCAACAGAGCCTCTCTCCAGGAATACTGTGCGTAGTTCCTCGACGAGGTCCTATGGCAGTTTCCGACAGTCAATGAGTATAGAAACGCGAAGAGATCTTTGACAAGGAGACTAATGTTAGGAAGGGTTGAGGCTATCCCGGTGTCGCTATTTGAAGATTTCGTCAAGCTCCTGATTAAACATAGACGTCGATTTTTGATGGATGTTAGTGACAAGCTGACCGGGAAGGTGCTAGATGTTCTCTCGGGACTTGCACAAGCTGATAGATTTCTATTTGAGGACACGACGGCTGATCAGCTCGGGGCGGAGGCATTTGGAAGTCCGGCGCTTGTCGCGTGTTGCGACAAGCGCCCCTTCATTCTTGGCCACACTGATACTGGTTGAAGAATCCATGCTGAAAGTAGCGAAATGGTAGCGGCGCAGCTTGAGTGAGTGCTAGATTGAACCATGATGACGAAGTAGACTCTTTGCTGGAAAGACCGACCATCAAGTCGGCTTTTTGGGGAATGAACAATCTGGTGGCAGAGCAGTAATCGTCTGGCCGTCCCGTTAGTACATGGATAGCTGGTCTATCTAATCATGAAAGGACTACTGATGAAGTGTAGATCTGATAATTGTCTAAAGGTATGTGTTCTAGGTTTTCTGCCGCAATTGGCGCTAGCCCCAACCAGGCTAGCGGGCTGTTTAATGGCACTGCAACAACTATGTTCCTAATTGGACGACTACTCCTCCTGCTCCCTCCTACTGTAGCTCCTACTGCAGCTCCTATTGCTTCAACAACTACTCAACGGTGACTGCTAATGCCATACCGAGCGTGGCTTGGTCATGGATCATAATGTGTTCATACAAAGTACGGCCTAAGACTTCTGTGTTACTGCATTTCATCGCGACCTCTCTTGCTTCAAGTGGTCGTTTTCGAAGCTTGACAATGTGTGAGGACGCCGAAGTGCTGGCCACGGGCTACGGACACCTCTACGATCTTGATATAAGCCAATGCCAGCTGGGTGCGACAGAATCAAAATCACCTGCGCCATGCGTGATCGGGTCCGCTATTCATGACGCTGGACCCTTGTACTAGACCTGTACTGATGTGGCCAGTGCTACCCATTGACCCAAAAACGGACCATATTGGGGACCTTGACTCGCATGTGACTGCTCTACGCTGTACAACCAACTCCAAGCTGTGTGCTAGATATCCACGACATATCATGACCGAGTTGAAATCCTTTTCTCGATGCCTGTGCCGTCGCAATGATCTCGAGTAAGTCTGGCCTCGAATTTTGGCCTCAGAACGTAGCGTCGAGCTGATAGACGAAACATGATCCAATGTAACATTTGGCTATTCAGGTGCTATACAGGCCAACTAGTACTGGAGCAGGCTGCGAAGGATGAGTCCATAGATTCGTAAGGAACTTTGACTCCGCTAAGGGCTCCGGTCTGACAACAATCACAGCAAAGAGTGGCTACCCATCTTGGATACCGTGCTTGCTCCTCTCGAAAAGATACAGCATCCATTACTTTCCACAACACCGCCAGCATTCAGTTTAAAGACTCCTGCAATTGGGTTTCGTGACCCCACTTTGCGCGTAAAGCGAAAGCCATATTTAACAAGTTGTATAGTAGCCAAAGGGAATCAGGTTCATTATCGCTTATCTCAATATCTATTCTCGAGTCTGATCGGCTGACTAGCAAGAACTTAGTACCAGCATCGACAGGTAGAAAGATCAAGCCAAGTTTGCGCAGAACTTTATGATCGCCTTTCCTGCTCATCGGCAATTTTAGTAGGGAGTCATCCAAAAAGTCATGCGAAGCGGGGATGGCCGCTTGAATTGTTCCTTATAATTCCCGAAGCCGCAGGTGAATGGTAGCCTACTTTAAGTTTTCCGACATGCGGGGCACGCGACCTGCAGGATTTGACACGCTTGCAGGCGTATTCGTTGCAAGACTTGATTCATTCGAATCAAATGCTATCACGCCCTTTACTACTCCTTCGAACTCTTTCGGAAGAATTTCTTTATCACGCTCAAAACTTCGTCCGTGATCCTAACGGCCACAGCCGTGCTAGAACAGAGTCTTCTGCTACTGCATGTTGGCGATGAGCATGTTTAGCGAGAGGGCAGAGGTAGAGAATGCGTCTGAAGCTGCCCAGCAAGATGCTTTTCTATTCACCTCGTCGCGCTACGTACTACAGCTATGCGTCCTCACGTTTTTTTTTTGGATTTCACCCAGTATTTGAAGAAGCGTCTGGTTTGTGCACGGTCTCAAGCAATGAATGTTATAGAACGTATCGGATTGTCTCGAGACTCAACTGAGCGGTTTCAGATTTTCGATAGTGGTCTAGGGAAGCAGGTCAAAAATACGAGATGGGGCTTGACATATCGACGTCCTCGTTCGTCCACGCCAGTCGTTCCCTGTTTGGGCGATAATTTCAGTCGGGATGAAATGCAGGCATGCTTGACACGGAGTCACGGCCGCACACGCACGCACGATGTGATTATTGACGTACGCAAGCTTCCCTGGCAAGCCGCCTCTGCAGGATTGGGAGCTGGATACATGGCTTGGACAGTCAAAGACGCAACCTCTTACCACAATTTGTTGGGCTTCTCGACTCTTATGGATAAGGCTTGATGATTTTGAAGGCGGCAAGGTGGAGGGGCTTGGTGTCGAGATGGACAAATATCAAGGGTGCTTCTAAGAGAGGATCTTGCTGTCTTGGGTTCCCTGATTCTGTGTCGGCTGAAGATCGTGCGGATTGCGAATTCTTTGAACCAGAACAGTCCCCTGCTTTCGAGCCCTTCTTTTCGTAGCTGATGTAGCCGGAATTTATTTACTGGTGCAAATATTCCATCGCTGCAGGTTGTACTAATGCAGGTTGAAAGATGGCACAAATAGTTTTAGCAAGTGGTCGTAGAAAACGATCAATAAGACGTATTCAATTGAATATCTTGAGTGTAGTGCAAGATGCACAGGATCATCAGGAACGCGTCTTCTGTCTCAAGTTCGAATCTGATCTCTCATCTCAACGCAAACTAAAGGAAAGACTAGCGTTGACAGAGATCAAAGGAATTGATTGCCTTCACCCCCAAATCTGGAAGCTCTATCTATTTTGAGGGGAAAGGGGACTCGTCTAAGTATCTGCACGTCAAACATCCACCTTACCGGGGCCTATGTAAAAAGGCATTCCATTCAATCCTTCTTGTAACTTTATGCAGAAACCTCAATGTCTTGTCTAATTGTCTGCAAATATTCACAAAGCAACGGAATCGAACGATAGTAAGTCAGTAATGACCCCCTTTTAGGCAGCAGTAGTAACAAAGGCGCGGGTCTCACCTCAACCACGTTGAACGAAGAGAATCGATGCGGAACGATCAACAGCACTTGGTATCTCGCATCTTGGTCGATGTCACCTTGGGATGCGCAATGTCGGCTGTGAAGGAGTACACTTTACTAAACCATTGTGTTTCGTTTCAACACCGTCCGAGAAACGTCATCCACGAGCTTTTTGTCGCACCGGACAACTGCACTAGACCTGACGTGACTGGCATGGCCAGAAGATCCACAAGGCAAAGTCGGCTTCGGTATCCGGCAAAAACTCAATAAGCTTGCCGGTGCAGCACAGAATTTCGCTGTTATCCATTGAGAAAATGTACCAATATTTGACCCATGGTGGTTGTCTAAACAAAGCAATACTGCGGCGTTTTGTGAAGGTTGTAATCGGACTGCTGGTTGTTTTGTAATTGAAGGAGGGAGACGTCGCAAAAGGCAACAGGCGCTTTATATATCCAATAAGCTTCAGGCGTCAGCGCTTGCCAAAGTTTTCGGAACTATCCCGCAAACAAAGCCTACCTCATGTTGCATACTGTTTTACCGTAGCTAGATCGTTTAAGAGTTTATTGGCCTAGGTTTCAACTGCTACAAACATGCTGGGTTTTCGAATGGAGAACAAGAAGAATGTATAGTATTATCAAAGCATTTGGCAATGGGTTCGTACAGTATTGCCGGGTCTTGCGGAGTACCCGTAAAAAGCCCGTCCTTGTAAGGAAAGAGAACATCTCGTATCGTCTTACAAAGAGGCTTGACGAGAGATAAAGAATGTCTATAGCTGCACTACCTCGCAGTCATTCTTCCTATAATCGCAACACCACGAGGTTCAGCAGTAGAAGGTGGGACGGTACTTGAGAGCAAAGGAATTGGCACTGTGCCCGACTAGCGTCAATTTGAGGTGGGCAGCAAAAACGGGCCAACGATAAACCTGCCAACATAGATTGAAATGAAATCAGAAAGGTCTGTATTATCAACTTAGTGAATGTCTAGCTTCTACTTATTAGAAAGTCCTTTTTTTCCCCTAACATCAAGCAAATAAACTGCCAATCATGAATCCTCCCCAGCGGATATGTCGGCTATAGCATTATCAAACGCTTCAATGATGGGGTCATATAATTTTTCCGGTGGTCCCGATGGGGTTCCAGTGAACAGCGCTCCGTCCTCGAGGAAAGGGAAAAGGATACCCCGTATCTCTTTACACAGAGGCTTGACACGGTCCAACACCGGTGGGAACTCCTTCAAAAGTTTCTTGAATCCATTAACACTCATAGCATACTCCTTGTATTGAGCTATCTCCTCATAGCTGCCCGTATACCATTTGCTTAACATGCTTTCGTTGGGCCGATCCATCAACATGCAGTGGAACTGCCTTTCCCATGTCCGACGTGCGCACATCCATAGGAGCACGTAGAAAAACGACTCGAGGTCATGCCGATAGGTGTGGGAGACAAGGCGCAACACTTCAATCGCCATAAACTCCATTGTGCCTGTCTGATGCCGTGCGTCGCTTCGTCCGCTATCAACCTTCTTGACCAGTTCCAGATCGATCAACATTCCAGTGAAGCCATCAGCCTTCTTTGGATCTGTTATGATGATGTTGCCCTCTGAGATGTCTCTGTGCAGACTTTTCCCTTGAATGTATAGAGATCGATGTGCCTTGATTGCATCGCGAAGCGCGGTCATCAACTCTGAGACCGAGTCGAATTTGCTGAGAGCTTGTCCGGCCGGCGAGATGACCAAGCAGGAGAGCAGACGGTTATCGAACGGTCCGTCGCTTGAGGCATAGAGACTGATGGCTTGTGTATCTTCAAGAAGTTGCGATGCAATGTGTTTCTCGCGTAGTGTTGATCTTTGACTGTTGAATCTGGACCTTTTGAAAAACCTTGCTTCGTGGTCCGTAGACTTTCGTTTCCCTGTCCGTGCATTTTCCGAAGCTTGCGGCACTTCGAGTATCGGACGTAGTTTCGATCTCTGACTGTTTGACCTTCTAGAAGACTTGAATTCGTCATCATCAGACATTCGTGTCTCAGAAATGCTTTCAAAGATGCTCAAGCCCCGACAGGGTCCAAAAGATCGTGCGAGCGACTCTGATTGAGGCTGTGAGAACGAAGTCAAGGCACTTGACGAGGTATTTCGGAAGTGGTAGGAAGCGGGAAAGGTCAATCCGTCACGTATTTCGTCAATGCTGGTTATGCGATGGTAGCTCAGCAATTTTGCAACTCCTTTTACACCTTTTTCGCGTGCTGACCTCAGATGATCTGCCTCAGGTGATCGTTTGTCGGACGTCCATGAGAATTTGACGACATGTGCTAAATCCTTTGAGCGGTAGCAGTTTGTCCCCCTACAAATTATTCCTCGTTGTATGACGATCGGACTCGACTTCAACTGAAGTCTCTTTTCCTTCCCAGTCACATCTTCCGTGATGGTTATGAATCGATCTTCTTCGTCACGCTCAACGAATGTGTCCAGGCCTAACTCTTCGTCGCTCATCATGGCGTACCCTGCAATGACTCGAATGAACTGCTCCGGTTCCTTGTGAATATCGAACTCGCCTGAGCTGTAGGGACCAGAGCGATCGAATACCCATAATTCCATAGTAGTCCCGGAAAGGAAAAATCCGTGAATGAAGCGGCGAGTTGGCTGGGCAGTAAACACATTACGCATATAACGGCCGAGTTGAAGCAGTAGAGGCTTGAAGTCTTTACTGTTTGATTTCTGGTGCTCGCCAATGACTTGAACGTCTTTCCAATTGTGTATCGTTCCGGATGCGTTGCTTTTCTGTTTGATAAAGATATCAAGTTGACGTCGGGCTTCAGCACCAGTGAGGTCTTTGCTACTCTCGCTTGTATAATAGACCCCTCGAGCGTCGAACAGAAACTCCTCCTGAAAGCGGAACAACCACTCAAGAACAGCATCCTGCACAGGCGGCTCAGGAAAACCAGTCCACCTGCCGTCAGCGTATTGATCTTGCACGGCTCGATAAATTTCCTTGGTCCGCTCAGTCCAGTCTTTTCCCTCAAAATATTTGGAGAAGAATCCTCGAACGTTCCGATATGTGCAGTTTTTTATTTCCTCAAAAATCATTCGTTCCACCAGTTTCTTAGTTTGCTCACCACCTTGCTGCGAGGCGGAGGAATGCCTTGTCGGAGGGGTTATCCAGGAAAGAGAATTTATAAGGTTAAGGACGGCATTCCAGATATCGAAATCCGATGTCTTTCTGACAACAAGTCGCGATAGTGCACGGTAGTGCTCGTAGTTGAAATCGCCCTTATGGATGCGCCCACGAACTTCTATTAAATCTAAAGCCACATTTCGATTTCCAGTGTTTGAGCGAAGATCAAGGGCTACGTCGTGGCCCTCCAAGGTGTAGAGGAGTTTCGATATTGCCTTTCGAGGTTCTTGGTCGGAACTATCGACAGTGTCACTGTAAGAGAGAGAATCCGGCCTATAAATCTGCTCTGCTTTTCGAAGTGAATCTTGTAAATGGCCTAGACAATTGTCCAAAGGATACTCTGCGATGACCGTGCGATCACCTTGCGAAAGATTGGCCATCTCGAGTCAGAAGGCGCGAGGCCTAAAGTTGAAGTCGTTGACGAAGGGTTGAAGGATTTTAGCTGGCGAGGGGTTGGAAAAGTTGAGCCGGCCCGGGGTTGGAGAAAATTCTTGGCGTCGGGTTGAACTTTAAAAATTGCAAATGCCCCGCACATTCAAGAATTAACGTCGGGTTGGAAAAGCTCCGGGGCCTATGACATCTGGTCAAAAAGGCATCGACTGTGCATATGCGCAGCATCAACTGAGCATTAAGAAACATCGATGAACGACGAAAGCATCGATGCTGAAAATCGAGCGGATGAGATAACAGATTGACTAAATAGTTTGAAGGTGAAAGTCGCAGTCCGCATATGCCGCGCATATACTAAAAAGAAACTCAGCTCGCTCAAGATTCGTTCAATGCAAATTTCGAAGACGACGAGAAAAGTGATGATGCAAATCACGAGCTGAACGACGAGAATGAAGAAGAAAACGCATGAGAAAGGTCTGACGAAGATAACCTGAGCGATAGCGCATGTTTTGTGCATATGCTGTGCATATGTAGAAGAATCTTCGCTCGTCTTGCTGCAAAATAGATTCATGATATATTCTATGCGTGACCTGTGACTGTGCTGTTTTCTCGATGTTTCGCTCAAGCTGTGCATGTGCACGGCTTCAATACTTCGCTCTTGCTGTTTGTCTTCTAGCTACTTTAGCTAAATAATATCAATTCTAGAAAGCTGAGCCGGGATTGGAATGATTTTGAACTCTAGCATATGCAGAAAAATGACCGGAACCAAAAAAACAAGTTCCGGCCCTGGCTCAACTTTTCCAACCCCCCGCCAGCTGTAACCCCTCCTTGAAAGGAAAAGTGGGCGCGCCAACCTTCAAGATGACTAATATGACTGTTAAGCGCGCGAAGGGCGCGTGAAGGGCGCGCGCCTCCGGTACTACAGCAACCACATGTTTCCGAGCTTCAAAGATCGACAGGAGATTTAAATATCTTTTTACCAAGGAAAGCCTCCCCAAGATAAATCTCATTCATTTTGTCCATACACCATTTCTGCTTTAGAAACTCACAGCAGCTATCTACATGCCCCGTTGCTACCTTATCGAATAAGATACCACTTGCCTTACCCACCAAATGACATCGGCGCCAGTCCTGGATCCCTCAGCGTCAGCCAGATTTATCGCATCTGCATAATCTCTAGCCTGTATTTCATTGCCATTTGTAGTACACTGCTTTTCCCAGGATTATGGTGTCCTAACCTCTTTCTGAGTTGATATCTATCAGGAGATAGCTGCCCAGGTCGCAACAAGGCAAAGTGGAGGTAGGAAGGTTAAAGTGCAGCCGTGATCCGGAAACACGTGAGTGCACGTGTTTGTCACATGCTGCATGCTTGCTGAATGCGCCTGTATGTAGAGTACCTAAGGTAGTCCAGAAGAAAACTGAATTCAACGCCTGCTAGCCTCCAGCGGCCCATTCTCAGTTCACACTCTCCAGTACCAGCCAATGAGATACCCGACTTACATCCTCGGGGCCGGCTGGGCCAAAGCACTTTTCTCGTAAATCTCGAAAACTTCGACTTGAATCTCGCTTGCTCCCGCTGCCGCTATCCGTAGCCCCCACTAAGCTCGTCCCTCAGGACCTCAAACGTGTCGGGCTAAGCCCTTGCAGGTTAGCCCCCTGCGCTAAGTCCCTACCGGGTTAGCGCTTTGCTTACTATGGAAGTGCTGCAAGCCTGCACTGTGCACTGAGCTCGCGAAGTAAGCAGAGCTAACCTGAAGGGGCTTAGCCACGTACGTCTCAGGTCCTGAGACAATTGTGGAGCATCCCTCTATATACTATCTTGCAGTGTAGTATTCCAAGATGTCTCGCATCGCCAACATCAGTTTAGAAACCATCGCTCCCATCACCACCAATCTAGCAGCCGTATCCCACGACGACGATGCTCCAAGATCTCCGAGCGCCCAGCTGCAAGTAGAGCTGGACCAGCAGGTATTCCGATGCTCAATTGCCCAACGGGAAGACCGTAGCCGTCATTGGAACCATAAGTGGAATCACCATGGTCAGCAGCTTTAGCACTGGCCTGCTGACAGTAGGTTTGCCGAGGATGGCTCAGGACTTGAATCTTGCTAGCAACCTCTTGCTATGGTATGTTACCTTATCTTTTTGCAACTATGGTAGCACGATCGCTTTCACGAGAGACCATCACCCTGCTCATGGTGTCTGCTCGGCAACATTAGCACGTTCAACGCTGTTCCCAAGGAGGAAGACAAGGATCCCGTCGACAAAGTCCATGCTGATTCGCAACGCAAACTAGGCCAGCGTCCGTCTACGCACTCACAACGGGCTGTCTCCTGATCCTCGCCGGCTCGATCGCCGACTTAGTCGGCTCCCGCAAGATCTTCCTGCTCGGCTGCTTCCTCCAAGGCGTCTTCGTGCTTGCATGCGGGCTTTCCAAGACTGGCCTACAGCTAATCTTGTTCCGTGCAATGCAAGGTATGGCCGTGTCCCTGTGCCTGCCAACCGCCATCAGTATTATAACGAGTTCCTTCCCTAATGGCCAGCGCCGTAACCTCAGTCTTGCTTTCATGGGCGCAGGGCAACCTCTAGGCCTTCTTATCGGCCTGGTGCTTGGTGGCCTCTTCGTCGACAGGACTGGCTGGCGGGTGGGCTATTACATGTGCGCAGCAGCCAATGCTTTGTTCTTCATCATGAGCTGGCGGGGCATACCCCAAGATCGCAACAGGCAGCCAATGAGCTGGTCGAGATTCGGAAAAGAGATCGACTGGGTGGGCGCTACAATGGCTAGCAGCTGTCTGGGTCTGCTTTCCTACGTCCTCGCGTAAGTTGGCTTTCCAGATTCCCCATTGCCTTTTCCGACCTTATCACCTGCAGATCAATAACAGCAAGCATCTCCAACCTCCGCGACGCCTCCAATATCGTTCTGCTTACCATCTCGCTTGTTCTTGTTCCAGCCTTTGTCTTTTGGGTTGGCCGCCAAGAGAAATTCGGAAAGCCCGCTCTGATTCCCAATTCCCTCTGGAGAAATACCGCCTTCACATCCATCTGCGTGATGTTGATGCTTTCATGGGCTGTGATCAACGTGATGGAATGGTTCTTCAGCTTGTTCTTCCAGGATGTGCAGCACCTTTCCGCGCTCGAAACGTCGCTTCGGTTCATCCCCAGCATCATATCCGGGTCGGCGCTCAACATCGCAACAGGGTTCTTGGCGCACAGATTTCGAGCTGATTACCTCGTCGTGGTGACCGCAGTCATTGCTTCCGCCGCTCCCCTGCTCATGGCACTGATCAACCCCGCGTGGCCGTACTGGTATTCGGCGTTCTGGGCAATGTTCCTGATCCCGTTCTCGGCTGACGGTGCGTCCTTAGAATCCCACTCAGAATGAAGGAGAAGACATTCTAACATTTCTAGCTACAGTCATGTTCACGGTCGCTGCCCTTGTCATCACCGACGTCTTCCCGGAAAAGACGCAAGCCCTCGGCGGTGCTGTCTTTCAAACAGTCGCGCAATTCGGAACTTCGCTTGGTCTGGCTATTATGGCTAGCATATCCTCGTCTGTGACTGACCACAGCGGTTTCCAAGTCAAGAGCTCTCCGGAGGCGCTGATGGAAGGGTACCGTGTCACGTTCTGGGTGAGCTTTGGTTGGATGATGTTGGCGTGTGCGATTGGAGGATTAGGCCTGAGACGTGTTGGCAAGGTGGGTTTGAAGAGGGAGTAGATGAGGCAGTGGATGTTGTTAGGTGCCTGATCCAATGGAAATATGAGGATAAGGCTCACATATAGACGATGAGTATGTAGAACATCGCAAAAAGATTGACCGAGAAGATACTCCAGCCCCTCTCTACGCTCGAAACGGACGGAGATATGCTCCGAGAGGATTTCTGCGTGGTGGTTTTGTAGGCCTGATATACTGCATCCGACCACCTCGGTATCTGTGATCCAAGCGCTCGTCACAGTGGCTTCCTATACCGATCATCTGGTCTGGACCATGACGGCGCTGGCCGTACAGGTGCAGGGGAAAATAGTGCCACAGGCATAGAGTCAACCGTGGTTCCTGATCCTGTTCACGACAAGACATTCTAAACGAATTCGCTGGACCGGATCTCGTCGCACTCTACTCTGGCTCCCGCGTAAGGCCATATCCCTGCGCATGTCGTAACGAACTACGCGATCTGAGTTGAGGACCATTCATCTTTGGTGATGGCCTACAACCCTCCAACTTCACCAATGACCTGTTGCTGCTATTTCATAATGTGTACTTCAGTCCCATAAGTCCAATTGACGGACCTGACGCTGCCGAGGTCTTGAGAAAGGAACTGATATTTTTCAGAGTTCTTATCATTTATCGTCTGAATCCAATTTCCAGAACTTCCACCAGCCTTCAGAAGACGACTGGGCGCAAGCTTACCTTCAACGATCTTATTAGTTGCCTCGGTGATATTAACCTACATTGGAATTGACATCATGGAATTAGATATTCGGCCTCTCGTATGCTGATCATCCACTTCACCGCCACCGCTATGAAATGCAAACCACCATTCCTTAGAACTTAGAACGGAGACATCATTTAACAGTATGCCAACGATTCAGACCTGCGCCATCATGTTTCTCGTCGAACTCAGCTCCGGGCAGGGTTTGCTGGCCACCTCCCACCTGCGCTTAGCCGTCGAGAACCTGCTTACGAGAAAATCTGCGGAACAGACATCCGAAGCCGAGGGAGTTACTTTCTGGGGCATCTTGACCCTGCATACGTGCATCTAGCCCTCAAGTACGGTGATGGCAGAGTTCTGAACCAGAGAGTGCTAACTTGCAAGGAGTGCCTGGTCAGGATTCATGTACCAAAAGCCATCGGCGCCTATCTCAACGACAGCTTTCCCCTTGGAATACCTCGCCAAGGAGCAGACCTATGACAGCCCCTGGTGTCCATACACCACAATTCCAGACGAATATAACAAGGAGAATAAGCGATCGAGTCACGCCCTGAAGACCGTTTCTGAATACGCCAAGCTCGTTCGGATAGTACATAAGAACATTCTCCTTCGCTGGCTGCTCCCATTATCCTGAAATCCCTTTCTTCGTCCGAGTCATCGGAACGACTATCATATTTTGCCCACAGCTCCACATTCAGACCGATCGGACACTAACCTACGAGGACTGGCTGCTACCTTGATGATTCTCTATTCAAGTAGATGAAACTTCGTGGCTTTGCCAACATGCAGGTCGTTCTTCGATCCCCTTCAATCCCCAGACGCTTAAGCAGCCCTTAACCAGCAAGGCCTACACGCTGACGTGGTAAACCCCATCTTCTCAAACAAAGTTCCTCCCTATTATCACTAACATATTGACCATCAACCTCCACGGCGGTCCCGACTCCCAAATCAACGCTCACCACTCGACATGGTTGGGAGACGCTGAGACGCGATGTCACGATTGCAGTGTGGTCAATGAATATATCTGCTTCAAAGTCCAAAAGGAAGATAGCCGCGACGAAGACAACAATATTAAAGATCAGGATACCGTAGTTCATTTTGTCCGTAGCAGCATCAAGTTGTATACGAAGATTCATATATGAAGACGTTGACTACCTATGTTTAAAGCGGAGGAGTACTGTAATCCGGGGTCCTGCCCTCAGACGTGTAAATGGAACCTACCTACCGACGTATGTAAGCAAGACAGCTAACCCATTTGGGCTTAGTTGCATTTATACGTCTAAGGTCCTGAGTAGGGTACGAATAAAACCGCTTTTTCTACAAAAAGCGTGTTTAAAACCTCTTAGCGGCTTTTTACTACACTTTTAATTATGTAAGCATACAAGGGCCATTGATTGGAGAATTACCTCGCTGTCGCCATCTCGCTGTCACCTTCAGCTGCTTCAGCTGCTTCAGCTACGGCCATTTTGACATCCCCCATAGCTCAATGCCGCCGCAACGAGGTGGTAGACCAGCCAATCAGACTGTTGCTAGTAACTATCAGCAGGTAATCGTATCAGGAAGACAAAATACCGTGCAATGTCTATGTCACGATCCTAGCCTTGCCAGGCTCAGCCTTCTAGCCTTGCCAGGCCTATCCTCGCTCCGTCACCTTGACTAGTCCCTATTGGGCCTAGCGTCGGCTGAGGAACACAAATATGTAGCCAGCTTCTTTCCTGTAGCTACCTTTCTTCCTTAGCATTTATCTACTAGTTAAATGACACCCATATGACTCGCTCTATGCTGGCCCCTAACATTAGATAAATGCTCACCATCTACTACCCTGCTATCGACGAATAGACGATACGAAACAACCTATTCAGTAAGGAAAATTTGCAAGGGATTCTTCAAATTTGCACCACCATTTTAGGCCGCAAGGGATTCTTCGGTTCTACACCCATTTTCACCATTCTATCCGCAAGGGATTCTTCGGATAAAGCACCCAATTATTACCTGAAATTCACAAGGGATTCTTTGAATTTTCACTCACCAAAAAACACCAATCCAAAACATCAACCCCCCTCACCTACCTTCTCTCACCATGGCACGCGACGTCGAGCCAGTTGGGCCCCGAACAACTCGCCTGCTTAGAAGCACTGCCAATAGAAGAGTTTCACTTCTACCCATCGATGCTTCAGCCGAAGCTGAGGAAGCTGCCACCTCATGAAACATAAACATCGAAGAACAACTGTTTCATTGAGCCAGCAATCAATTCAACGAAGTCATCAATATGCTGAACGAGCTTCGAAGCCAGCGAGACTTGACTCTACAACTTAATGAACACTGACTTCTTGTACAAGACGATCACAAAAAGAGAGCGAAACAACTAGAAGTCGCTTTTGATAAAAACGATGAGCTAGAGGAAAATATCAACCAGCTACAAGGCGAGCGGTTGAACTTCAGAGCGGAACAACGTCAAGCTGATCAACCTATGCTTCGTCAAGATACTCAGTCAGCTGAGCAACGAGTCAATCAGAAAAAAGCTCGCTCTCAACGAGAATCTTCTACTCTATCTGATAATGAAAACGAGAATGATCATCACAAGTTCGTCAAGCTTTCGAATTCACTCATCTTCATCGAAACAGATGATTCTACCTGAGAGACATGAAACATCAAAATAGCTGACAAGCTCGATGTCAACGCAAATCATTATTCTACTGAAAAGAACATTGAATGCAGCTGCTTCATGCTTACTGATAGATGAAGATCATAGAAGATTTCAACTTTGATCATGATTTGATAAAGTTTTAATTGTTTATCTTTCAAATCTTTGCATGATCTTGTTGTTTTGATGTTTCTGAAAGATAATCAAACTCAGTCATTTACTTCATAGATGACATCTCGTCTATGTTTATTGATCTGAGCTTCAATGATTTGCTTCATCTTTTTCAATTGCTGATGATTGAAGATAAGAAGCTCTTTCATTTGAATGACAATATCATCGACTTTTCTAGCTTTAAGACGTTCGCGAATTGTCTTGTAGTTAGTTGTATCTGAATCAAAACTCATTTGAGAATGAAACTCTTTATTAAAGTAGAATGAGATCATTGAGATGATTGAGAAAATATTGAAATTTTCGCTGAATTTCATCATTGAAAGTCATTTTGCTCAGTCGTTCTGCATGTAATTACAGTAGATTCTAAGTTTGCATTCAACATCTTGATTGACTCACTCTGATTGATCATCAATCTCAGAATGATAAACTGTTGATAAACTAGTCATGATTCTTAGTTGCTTGCAAAGACTTTGTCACATTGTTGATATGAACTGAAAATCTCTGTTTGAAACAATGAAACTGAGTAGATCATGAAGTCAATAAACGTTTCATAGCATGATTCAAACCGTTTCTTCGACTGAGATGCTTTCGTCTTCTCAATGACAGAGAACATAGTGATGTTTCTTGATGAGTTGACATATGATTGTACAAATGACGTTATAATCTTCTGATAGAAATAGCTCAGTGATGAAGTTCATAACTATATCTCTTCAGCATTTCTGTGAAATTGAGATAGAATGAAGAAGTTCATTGATACTATCTTTAAATATTTTGCTTCATTAATAAACATGACAGTTTTGAATGTAATGTCTAATCATTGCTCAATGATTTGATCAATAGTAGAAATGTTGAACTAGATCAATAGTTCTTCAATTGTCAGAATGAAAGATTGTGTTATGAGCATATCAAGACTGAACAAGGCTGAAGCTTTAATCAATTCGCAGTGAACGCTAGCGAGTTCTCTGCGTAATGATTAGAGCTAATCAGCAAGCTAGTCAGATTTGACTCAGATATGACTCAACATTCTTTTTCTTTCTCAACATTCTTTTCTTTCATCAACATCTTGTTCATTTACATCATATTCTTTTCATGTCACAAACACATTTCTTTTGAGTCTAGCGCAGTCTCTGAACATTACATAAATAGAAGCTTTTGTATCAATCTTCTTCTGTATTCTTAATATTTAGTTATAACTATCTTTAAAGATTAAGCACTATCAATTCTGATCTTCATTGATTGTATCATTTAAACATGATTCTGACATTATATTAAGAATTCATTAATCACATGATACTGATCTCATTACTCATTCAACATACTTGTCTAAACAGAACGAGTTTAAAGAAATTCATTTATCTGATGATCGATGATAATTGAAAGATAAAACAACACTAAAGAGTTGAATAAAATCAATGACGAGACTGTTTGAATTGCTAGACTACTTATCACTCATTAAGTACACAAAGTTCACTTGATTACAAGAATCATGATAAAGAATCTTCGTGAATTGCTCAAGAATCAAATCGATCGATAGATTCAACAATAAAGAATCTTCGTTGTTTGCTAGAGAATCAATCAAATCAACAAACAAATCTCATCTTCTTTGTTGAAGATTAAACATCACTTTATACACTTTTCTTCTTCAATCGTTGAGCATCGTCATTCATTCAACCTCTCTTTCAAACAAATCTTATCATGCCTAGTCATTTGTCTATTGAAGAGCATTTCGAAGAATTTCAAAATCATTTCTCTCAGACTTCTGATGCTGATTCATCAAAATCACGAATGAAATCATCAAGTGCTGCATCATTCATTCACGAAGATGATGAATTATTCACTGAAATGATAATACTTCTCATGTTTTACGAAATCTGAAAGGCTTGAAGTCTAGCTCTTGATGAAGAAACAGATCAACTCTACGAGTTAAATAAACAACAAGAAGACGAAATCAAAGAATTGAAGACTAGACTTCAAGCTAAAGAAAACACTTCTTCTGATTTCACCTACTCTGAGCGTTCTAGATCTCAAAAAATACCTGATTCTTCGTTGTTTACTGATGAAAAAAACTTTACTTGAGAGAACTGATACGAAAAAATTCAGAATAAACTAAAGATCAACATCAATCTCTTTTCTAATGAATGAGTCAAATTGAGCTATATACATTCTTGATTATTTGATGATGCAGCTGAGATCACTCAGACTAGACGCGAACGTGACTGTGTCAATCTTTATAGAATCGTCGAAGATCTTTTGAAAGAGCTAGCTCAGTTGTTCAATAATTTGAATAAAGAAGTCAACTTTCGTAGAAAATACTACAACTTGATTCAAGAATTCAAGAAATTCAATGAATTCTATACTCAGTTTCAACGTCTATTTTTCTATCTAGACTATCATGAGAAGCAACTGATTGCTGATCTGAAAGATAAAATTCATTCTCGTCTTCGATTCATTTGAGTAAATCAACTAGTTCAATCTGATTCTCTAAAAGAAATTCGTTTCTATCTGATTCATTTGAATAATGATCAGTGAGTCATTTGAAAGATCAAGAATAAGATCAAATGCATTGATAATCTTTCTAAGACTATCTTTTATAAAGTGACTGTTGTCACTCAGTCAGTTGATCACTTGAAGTCTGATCAGCTAAAGTCGCGCAACGTGATTTTAACCAGCGTCAAAGAAGCAGACATGCTAGTCAAAAGTTGTTTTATATGTCATAAATCAGATCATAGCTTTAAAGAATGCTTTAATCAATCTACTAGAATTAATGCAATGAACAAGAAATATGATTGCTTTGATTTTGATTCGAATTTCGATTCAAAAAACTAGTCATTTCTTCAAAAGTCATTGAAGAGATAGAGATTATATCTTTGTGCAAACTAAACGAAATTCTATTGAAAGAAAATTACTTTGAAAAGTCGTTTTTAATTGACACTCATCTCATCTTTCAAAATCAATCTTTCAATCTTCGTTCTTTAATAGACAGTGATTCAATCATTTACATGATCATACATTTTAATCTAGTTGATAAAGTATGTGAGAAACTGAAAATTCAATCTATATCACTGGCAAAAGAGAAGCTAATAAGAGATTATGATGAAAAGATATTTAAGAAGATCATCACTCATAAAATTCTTCTCAATCTCATCATCGAAAGTCATAAGAAATTAACTGTATCAATGCTGATAGCTGATATCAATCATCATGAAGTCATATTGAGTAAGCTCTGAATAAACAAAAACGAAATATTATTGAATATGTAAAACAACATCATTGTTTTTTCAAACCAATTGAATACTTCTATTTCGATTTTTTCGATTTTTCTCAATTCAAAGCACTCAAGTTGATCATGATCATCTTTATTTTCTTCAGTCACTCAGACTAAGATCTTTATGATGCTCAAACAATCTGTTTGAAAAGAGTCATTCTTGATTTGAAGCATAGATGCAGCTTCATTCAAAACACTGTTGAATTGTTCAAAGAAGAACAAGATCAAAGTCTTTGCTTTATTCATAATGAACATCAATAGAAAAATCACGTACAATACTCAGTGCAATTTGAACGCTTTAAACATCTCTTTAATCAATGAAACGACTCAGAATTTGAAAGATATTAAAGCGAAGCTGTCATCGAAATATCATGAGTTTCTAAATGTTTTTGATCGAGCTCAATTGAATAAACTACTCTCTCATCGCTTCTACAATCATAAAATTAAACTCATCAGTGATTCAATGCTTTCTCATTGTCGAGTTTATTGAATGTTTTCTGTCAAACTTCTGAAAGTAAAGAAGTACTTAAACGAGAATCTGTCAAAGAAATTCATCACTTCTAGTCAGACTCTCTATTTCTTTCCCGTTCTATTTGTTCTCAAAGCAAATAAAGATCTTCAATTCTGCATGAACTATTGAAAGCTAAATGTTATTTTCAAAAGAAATAGATATTCTCTATCGCTGATAAATGAGATCATTGATAAAATAGTGAGTTGCAAGCATCTGACTAAATTGAACATCATATCAACATTCAACAAACTTCAAATGCACTTCAATAACAAGAATTACATCACTTTTATCACTGCTTTAGAAGCATATAAATACAAGATGCTATCATTTAAACTGATTAATGAATTGATCTTCTTTCAGCAATATATGAATGACATTTTATGAAACTTTCTGAACGACTTTTGCCAAGTTTATCTAGATGACATTCTCATCTATAGCAAAATGAGAAAGAAGCATAGAGATCACGTCAAACTAGTATTGAGTCAACTACATGAAGCTGAACTGCAAGTGAATATTTGAAAGTGCAAATTCAATGTAGAAGAGACTGTCTTTCTAGAAGTCATTGTATCAGAACTAAATCTTCGTATGAATCTTAGCAAAGTGACAGTCATAGTCAGCTGAATCACTTCAATCAATCTAAAAGAAATTCAGAGCTTCGTGAAATTTGTTAACTTCTATCATCATTTCATTAAGAACTTCTCGAAGCTAGTCAAATCATTTACTCAGCTGACTAGAAAAAACACGTCTTTTGTTTGAAATGAAATCTGTGTTCAAGTCTTTGACAATCTAAAGAAACAAGTCAGCTTGACTTTTGTACTTCATCACTTTGACTTCAAACAACAAGCTATTCTGAAGATTGATGCTTTGAACTATGTAAAAGATGAAATGCTATCTCAGTATGATGACGAGAAAGTTCTTCATTCAATGATCTTCTACAGTAAAAGCATGATTCTCGCTGAAATCAATTATCACATCTATGACAAGAAATTGCTAGTCATTATTCAATGCTTCAAACACTGATGACTTGAGCTGAAATGTATTAAACTACTCATTCAGATGTTCATCGATCATTAGACTTTGAAGATCTTCATGAAAAACAAACAGTTGAGTCAACAACAAGTTAACTATCTGAACATTCTATTGAAGTTCAACTTTCAGATCATTTTTAAATCAGGCAAAATGAACACTAAAGTTAATGCTTTAATCAGAATGCTTCTAGCAAACGTTTCTGAATCAGCTCAGCGTCTTGAAGATCATTTTCAGACTATTCTGATCTTTGATAAAGTCGATGTTCTATTTATTGAATCGAAAGCAAATCTCTATTCATGAGTATGAATGATCAATCAAACAGATGAGCTCTGCAGTGAATATAGACAAGCTATGAACGAAAACAAGCTCAAATTTCATATCACTAATCTGAAGAACTGCAAGATCATTGACAACATTCTATTTAGAAAAGATCTACTGTGAGTTTCTGAGAACATGCACATGAAATTACTACAAGAAGTGCATGATCAATCTTCAATCTTTCATCTTGACAATAAATGAATCATTGATCTAGTTCAGCATTTCTACTATTGATCAGATCATTGAGTTACTATTTGATGATACATTCGAAACTGTTATGCTTGTCAGCGAAGCAAAGTCTCTAGAAATAGCATCAATGAACTTCATCATTCTCTCTCGATTTCACAGAAACGCTGAAAAGATATAGCTATGAACTTCATCACTGAACTATCTCTGTCAGAAGACTATAACGTCATTTGCACAATCATATGTTGTCTCATCAAAGAACGTCACTATGTTTTCTGTCATTGAGAAGACGATGACATCTCAGTCGAAGAAACGGTTTGAATCATGCTATGAAACGTCTATCGACTGCATGATCTACTCAGTTCTATTGTTTCGAACAGAGACTCTCAATTCATATCAACTATGTGAAAGAGTCTTTGCAAGCGACTGAGAATCACAGCTAGTCTATTCACAGTCTATCATTCGAAGATCGACGATCAGACGAAACGAGTCAATCAAGACGTTGAACGCGAACTTAGAATCTACTGCAATTACATGCAGAACGACTGAGTCAAATGAATATCTATGATGAAATTCAGCGACAATTTCAATATCTTCTCGATCATCTCAATGATCTCTTTCTACTTCAATAAAGAATTTCACTCTCGAATGAGTTTCGATTCAGATACGACTGACTACGAAACAACTCATGAACGACTTGAAGCTAGAAAAGCAGATGATATTGTCATTTGAATGAAAGAGCTACTGAGCTTCGACCGTCAACAATTGAAAAAGACGAAGCTGATCATCGAAGTTCAGATCAATAAACATAGACGAAACGTCATCTATGAAGTAGATGACTGAGTTTGACTATCTTTCAGAAACGTCAAGACAACGAGACTCTGCAAAGATTTGAAAGACAAACAACTAGAATTGTATCAGATCACTGTCAAAGCGAAGATCTTCTATCATCTTTGTCTATCAGTTAGCATGAAGCATCTGCATTTGATGTTCAGCTCGAAGCTACTGCGATCGTATTCAGAAGACTCTCTATCAGAACAGCATGCAGAACCTCTCAGGCTCATCATTATTGATGACGACGACGATGAACACTGAGAGGTAGATGACATTCTGAACTTCAGACGCTATCGAGGTCGAATACAGTACAAGGTCAAATGAAAAGGCCTAGATAGAGACAATGAATGGTACTATGTCGATAAAGGTGAATTCGATGGCTTCGAGGAAGTTTTGAACGAATTTCATGCGCTATACCCAAGAAAGCCACGCTAGTACCGGAATAACTCAATAAGAAAGCAAGCAAACGAGCGACATTCATGCGGACATGAATTTTCGAAGGGGGGGGTAATGTTACGAGCGTACCAAGGCTGAATAGGGCTAGCCAGTGCCTCTAGCCCAGATCTGGCCCAGCCCCTATTTCCTTTCACCAACACCTCTTTGTTCAACACCATCTTCCTTCCTACATCACATTCTACCCGTGTCACAAACACATCCCCTTCGGGCTTAGCGCAGCCTCTGAATATTACTTAAATAGAAGCTCTTGTACTCACCTTCTTCTGTATTCTTAATATTCAGTTATAGCTACCTCTAAAGATCAAGCACTATTCAACCCTGACTTCCGCTGGTTGACTCACCTAGGCACGGTCCTGACATTATATTAAGAATCCGTTAACCACACGATACTGGTCTCATTACCCATTCAACATACTCGTCTAGGCAGAACGAGTCTAAAGAAATCCGTTTACCTGGTGATCGACGATAACCGAAAGATAGAACAACACTAGGGGGTTGGATAGAATCAACGGCGAGGCTGTTTGGATTGCTAGACTACTTACCGCTCATTAAGTACGCAAAGTTCACCCGATTACGAGGATCACGATAAAGGACCTTCGTGGATTGCTCAAGAATCAAACCGATCGATAGATTCAACGATAAAGGACCTTCGTTGTTTGCTAGAGGATCAACCAAACCAACCAACAAACAAACCTCATCTTCTTTGTTGAAGATTAAACATCACCCTATACGCCTTCCTTCTTCAACCGCCGAGCACCGTCATCCGTTCGGCCCCCTTTCAAAACAAACCTCACCATGCCTAGCCGTCCGCCCACTGAAGAGCGTTCCGAAGGATTCCGAAATCGTTTCTCTCAAACCCCTGATGCTGATCCATCGGAACCACGAACGGAATCACCAAGTGCTGCATCATCCATTCATGAAGATGACGAATCATCCGCTGAAACGGTAATACCCCCCGTGTCCTACGAAACCTGGAAGGCTCGAAGCCTAGCCCTTGATGAAGAAACAGACCGACTCTACGAGTTAGGTAAACAACAAGAAGACGAAATCAAAGAGTTGAAGGCTAGGCTTCAAGCTAAAGAAAACACTCCTTCTGGTTTCACCTACTCTGAGCGTTCTAGGTCTCAAAAAATACCTGATCCTCCGCTGTTTACTGATGGAAAGGACCCTACTTGGGAGAACTGGTACGGAAAAATTCAGGATAAACTAGAGATCAACGCCGATCTCTTTCCTAATGAACGAGCCAAATTGAGCTATATACATTCTAGATTATTCGGTGACGCAGCTGAGGTCACTCAAGCTAGACGCGAACGTGGCTGTGTCAACCTCTATAAGATCGCCGACGACCTTTTGAAAGAGCTAGCTCAGTTGTTCGATGACTCGGATAAGGAAGCCAACTTTCGTAGGGAATACTACAACTTGGTTCAAGGATTCAAGAAATTCAGTGAATTCTATACTCAGTTTCAACGTCTATCTTTCTATCTAGACTATCACGAGAAGCAACTGATCGCTGATCTGAAAGATAAAATACACCCCCGTCTTCGATCCGTTTGGGTAGGTCAACTAGTTCAACCTGGTTTTCTAAAAGAAATTCGTTTCTACCTGATTCATTTGAATAATGATCAGCGAGTCATTCGAGAGATCAAGAACAAGATCAAACGCGTCGATGATCTTTCTAAGACTATCTTTCATAGAGCGACTGTTGTCACTCAGTCAGTCGAT
>JAABUL010001371.1_pt1 | contig 46909 bp, 5 predicted proteins | sample 5559151 | NCBI WGS metagenome assembly JAABUL01 (sample SAMN10711876, study PRJNA513368) | rock metagenome | isolation source: Antarctica rocks | place: Antarctica: Victoria Land, Pudding Butte sud
AGTACATACTGCAGGTGGATCGCAGGTACGGAGCATGTGACAGAGCCTCTGGCGTCTCATTGGCCAGCTACGGGACTCTACGTCTCTATCGCATGAACGCAGCAAGAAAAAAAAAAAAACTACACACACCTGAATCTAATTTTTGAAATTCCATCACGTGAACGCACTCTAATTTCAATTATGTTTGCGTTAAATTGCAGAGGTCGATTCTAACTATCTTTTAAGCTCAAAACGTAAGAGCTTGACCAAAATCTACGTTGTCGAACTTGACTTTGAGCGAAAAACACACTTTATTATGTACATATTTGAGTAGGGTGGCCCACAAGAATGTGATTGCCCTCCGAGTTGGGTTAGTTAGCTCTCGTTGCTTTTCTCACCTATCACGCATCTTCGCGTTATCCTCAACTTACTTTTACTTATCTTCGCGCATCTACTACGCAAGCACTACTCTCTTCTACTCTTTAGACGTTCTATTCTCGTAACTTTTAGTGCATTCTACTAGCTCGAATTTGTTAACTTTAGACGACGAAATTCCAACAAAATAGAAAGAAGTTAAAGTTAACTTTGTAAATTGCAAAACTAAATACAAAGTCTACATTATACTCTCTCTTCTATCTTTTTGTACAAAGTATAATTTGTTGTTCTTGTTCTTTTTGTTTTTTTCTTTTTATCTATCTATTGTACTCTAATTGTTGTGTTAATTGTCTAACAATATATCTTTTTCGTTTCTTGCAAATTATTGCTCTACAATATCTAAATATATTCTTTTTATGTTTCTCTTTTTTTTGCGATTTTATGTTTACGTTTTTCTTTTTATTGAGACTACTTTATTTGTTGTCGACAATATTAAAAAAGAAGTTTTTAAAAAAATTCTTTTAGCTAGTTTGCGAAAAAAATTCGAATATTAACAAAGCAATTGTTAATAATAGTATAGTAAAAAAATGTATTAAATTTAAAATCAAGAAAAACTATACGCAAGTATTAAAATTATAAAACAAATAAATTTATTATTTTAAGCTTTAAAATATTTTAAAAGAAGTTATTAATTATTAAACAAATATATACAAGATTATTCTAATATTAATTTGTACAATTTAAAGATTTTAAATAATTTTGTAAAAATAATAGTATATAATATTAATAATATTTATAAGAATTTTAAAATAAACAAAAAGTTTATTCTACAATACTAAAAGAACTTTACAATTAACTAACAAAAATATATTTTTCTTATATTTTTCGAAACAACGTAGTTTGTTATAAATATTAATATTTTGTAATTTTTGCAATTTGTGCTCTAAGTATTAAGACTAATTGACTTGCAATTTATTAAAATTTATTTATATAATAAGTTTAATTTTGTTTATAGAAAGCAATTTCGAAATTATAATATTATTAATTACTTTATCTATTTGAGGACGCAACTTTAAAAGAAAGACTAACAAATCTACAATAAGTTGCAAATTTGTATAAATATATAAACAAAAATTTAATTTTATATATTTATATTAATCAAAATAAGTAAGTATATCGAATCTATATATTGCGTTAATTTTAATTGCAATCTCTATTATTATATAAGTATTCTTTGCAAGTTGTTACAAATTCTTAAATAAAAATAAAACTAATTAAAAATATTTTGTGCAAAATATAATCTTTAATATCTTTTAAAATAAGCAAAGAAAAATCGAGTTTATTATACAAGTAATACAAAATACAAAAAATATAATATTAATATTAAAAAAAAAGATTTGTTTTTATAATATTTAGAGTCTTTGTACTATTATATCTTTTTTAACAACTAATTTAATAAATAGATTAAAATATTCTATATATAAGAATCTAAAATTACAATTACTTTTTTGCAATTTAGTACTTATAATACTAATTAAAGCTATTGCAAATAATATATTTAAAAACTTTTATACTATAAAGAAATTGTTAAAGATCGAATTGTCGAAGAATAAAATATATTATTTTTGACAAAATATAAGTATACTCGACAAGCTCTTTTTTTATATTGTCTTTATTAACAAGATAGAAAAAGTCGATATCTTTAGCAAACATCTAAGAGAGCTAAAAGTGCGCATCGAATATCTGCAATTCTCTACTATTTACAACTTCAAAGTAGAGAGCTTGTATCTTATTAATAGAATTTTATTTTTTTTCTTTGATTCGACTTCTTGAGCTAATATAGATAGTAGACAAGTTCTATTCGACAACTTAAAGAATAAAGCACAATAGATATTAAAATAAGCGCATCTATTGCGATTTCTATATATTTAACAATGTTGGAACCAATCTTTAAGAGAACTACTTCGACAACAAGCTATGCAGTATCGTAAACAATTGCTTTCGCAACTTAATTCTATATTGCAATTTACAACTATAGCAAATATCGTCGATCAAAAAATAGCACAAGCTAAAGAATATTTCTAAGTTTGTTATTATTGAAACTAAGATTAACGTTTTAGTTTCGAAGACAAAGATAGATTAGATTGCAAAAAAATATTGACAAATACTAATAGCAAACAAACAAAAGCTTGTAACAAAAGAGTTTAACAAATATTAGAAGTTTTAGTCGAGCAAATTTCTAACAAGTTTCGATAACGTCGAATTAATAGAATATTATTGTAGTTAGTTCTATTGTATTTGTTGTTTTATGCTTGAACGCAATCGACTAATATCGAATCTTTTTCTTGTTGCTTCTATTCGAAATAATAAGAGTTGTTTTGTTCTTCGCAATATAATTGCGCTTTGTTAATAGAATATCAAGATTCTTTTTTGCTCGAGCTTGAAATCCGAAAAATATATTTGTCTAATAACAGGTTATCTGCTTGCTTTCTATATTCTCTATATATATATAAAGCAACTAACAAGACTTTTTTCTTATAGCAAATCGATTATCGAGAGATAAAAATATATATACAATTGTTACAAAAAGAAACTTGTAATTAGCTACAACTTTGCCAAGCTATATTTCGACTACAATAAATAGATTATTAACAAGAATGTTTGAAACAATTATTGTAAGATTTATCTAAGAAGTCTAGAAACACTTTCTATCTAATACAATTCTTTTGTCTACAACAAAACTCTTGTTTGCCCTAAATATTGCTTTTTTTATCTAAAAAATACAACACTTTTAGCTTCGACGCGAATGTAGCAAAATCTCGATCAAGAAAAATAGAAAACATATATTGACAAATATATCGAGATGCTTGACAATTGCAAAACAATTAAATATATATAGTTGAGACAAAAATGCGTCAACGTCTTTTTATTTGTACTAAAAATAAAACTCTATCTTTAGAATATCTATTGCATCGAGTTTATCAAAGAAACTAAAAAACAAAGATTCGATAACAAATTGAAAATTATATCGATTCGAAGAAAGAGATTTAGATAGATCAAGAACTATAACGTAGACGTAAAGCTCGACTTTTAATCTTAATTTTTGTATAAGTTTGTAGATAAGACGACAAAGTTATGCGAGCAATACATTATTGAAACATTAACATCTCTTTCGATCAACTTGAATCGCTTGTCTCTATCGAATATCTTTATTACGAATAAGATTATAAATGTTATAGAGACGTTGGCGTCGTCTGTTTGCACTAACATATTTGACAAGCTTAACTCTCTCCTTTTGAACGAATAAGAAATTATTCAATCTTTCTTCTTATATTTACAACGCTAGTAGCGAAGATATTTTCCCGCACAATGTATTTTGTCCATTATTTTCGCCTATGTTTTCTAGAGTAGCAGTCTTCATTTCATGCATCGATAGAGCTTTATCTCTTTGTCTTTAGCTTTGTTACCAACTATTGTTAATGCTTTCATGCGAAAAAGCAAAAAATTGCGAATAGACTTAGGTTTGATAGATGCAATTTAGCTTCAAAGAGTTTAGGATTCGTGATTAGTTAATAAAATGTTGCGCTTTCTTTTTCTTTAACCTAGCGTATTATTACGTTGACCACCCTAAAAGGCCATTCGTTTATTGGTTAACAAGTTTCTTCGCTTAATTCGATTTTGCTGCATTCGAGCTCTCTTAAAGTGTTCGTCTCAAAAGAATTCTTTTGTGATCAAGAAAGATAAGATCAGCTAGTATAGAATCAGTCGTATTTAAAAGCTCTCGAAAGAACAATTCTAGAAAATCTTCTCTAGAAAACAAAACAATAGTTAGCAAATTCTTAAAACATATAGAAGAAGAAATTCTCAATAAATTTTACAACTTATTTTCTTCTTACTTTTAATTATATTAATTTATTTATTATATATAGTTTGTCTACTTTGCTTTATATATTGTCGAATTCTACAAAAAATTAACAAAGATATTGATAGAATTTCTTAAATTTGATTCTATTATTTGTCTTAATTCTTAAAATTCTAAAGTTATTAAAACTAGACTGACCGTTCGGTTCCAACAGTTGGAATCGAATTGCATAAATTATGAAAATACTAACTATATTAGGTTAAAACTTGGCCTAATTAGGTATAACTTTCGGGTCGGGTTATAGATTTTGGGGAAAAACCGACCCGAACGATTAGCCTAATTAAAACTTATAAAGTTTATTCTTTTATTCTTAATTAAATTAACAAACACAAATATCTTTTATTTTAATCTAAAATAAATATAATTAATATTTTAGAACAATTTTGTCAACTTAAATTCTATTGCAAAAACAAATTTTAATTTTGTTTTCTAAATTCTTTTCTAGATTAAATAGTTCTTAAAATTTGTAGTATTTGTCTTATTTTTAATTAGATTGACCGTTCGGGTCGGTTTTCCCCCGAAATCTATAACCCGATCCGAAAGTTATATCTAATTAGGTCAAGTTTTAACCTAATATAGTTAGTATTTTCATAATTTATGCAATTCGGTTCCAACTATTAGAATCGAACGATTAATCTATTTTTAATATTGTATTTCAATTTGATTTTAAGTTTTATAAGATTGTCTTCTATATTAAAAACTTTTTTTCTTCTAGTATTCTACTTTTTACAATCTATTTTAATATTATTTATATTCTTATTCTTTGTTTTTGCAATTTAAATTATTTCTATATCTATCTTCTTAATAAATCGAAGAAATTTTATAAAATTTGTTTGTTTAAAATTTTTAATTACAAACTTTATATTCTCTTTTAATTATTTATAATTTGTCTAATACTTTAGTTAATAATTAATAGTATCTTAAATATTGTTAAAGTTTTAATTGTTAAAAACAAATACTTCAAATCTATATATATTGCTATCTTTATTAAAATATACTAAAAATATCTAATATTTTGTATTAATCTACGTAATATTAGCAAAGTCGAAGAATCTTTAATTTGATTTCAATTTATTAGCGTTTTGTATCTTTAACTTATAACAAAAAGTACTTAATAATATATTGAACTTAGATATAAAAGATATCTGCTATATTAGAGTCTTTGTTTTAGCAATTAATTATTAATAACTTTCTTAAAAATAACTTAATTGTTAAAAAACTATACTTGTTGTTGCAACTCTAAGCAAAACTAATTAAGTTATAATTATTTTTAGCATTTTTTAATAACTTTAAGTAAAAGAGAATCTTAATAATTTGTAGAGTATTGTTGCAAAAAAAAGTTTTGCAAACTTAATATAGTACAATTAAAAAAATTAGATTTATTAATTTAGTTTGTGTTTAACTTATTCTAAATAACAAGAATTATTTTTAATAAATATAGATCGAAAGAATATTATTATATTGCGATCAACTATAAAAATTAAATAGAATTCTCTATATAAAACAGTACAAAATATAAGATAGTATTACTTTTTTTATTTAATAGATTACAACAATCAACTATTAAGCTTTAAACTAAAGACGCGTAACTTAGAATTTTCTTACTTATTTTTATTATTTGCTTATAGAAGAGCTTGATTCGCGTTTAACATTGCGAAGAGTATCGTGCTTAATGATTGCCATTACGTTTGATGTCCAAATATGTGTTCAAAATTTACAGGAGATGCGAATAGCAGAAATATGATTACGCTCACTCACGAGCACAGCGAGCATGATGAGTCCTACGCCTTTTCTGGGTACATACTCTCTTGCTCCCCCACAATTAGCCACACGTGATTGGCCTGTTCCACTTTCTTATTCCATGGGATGGATGTCGGCTTCTCTTTTCTTTGTGTTGTCGTTCGCTTAGCATGACCACTTTTGCGTCTACTTCGACTCTCATCTCTTCTGTGTCAAAACTCGAAGCTTTTCTTTTCTCCATCCCTCCTTTTAGCACAATCTACCTAGATCTCGAAGGAAATCGTCTAAGCCAACATGGGACCATCTCCCTCATCATTGTTTTGGTCCACCCATAGAGGGTAGTGCGACTCATCGACGTCTTGTCGCTCGGAAAACGGGCCTTTATCATGGTGTCAAACAATGGCAAGAGTCTTAAATCCATTCTTGAAAATGCCGACATACCTAAATGCACCTGGGATGTACGGAACGACGCGGACGCGTTGTGGGCACTTTATCACGTCGGTCTTGCTAATGTCACTGATATCCAACTCCTCGAGAATGCGTCTCGCGCCAGCGACAAAACATATATACGCGGGCTAGATAAGTCTATCCAGTTCGACCTGAAGCTCGGTTTCATGGAGATCCATCGTTGGATTCGGATCAAGAAGGAGATATAGAGTCGCATGCTTGCTGACGTGTTCTCCACCCGGTCGATAGATGCCAAGACGGCCCAATATTGCGCCAACGACGTTATTCATTTACTGGATTTGCATGCTCTCTACTTGAGGCGCATTCAGGGTGATTGGCTCGCCATGGCAACGGAGGAGAGCGCGCGTCGCGTGACTGAGGCCCATTCTCCAGGATACGAGCCTCAGTCGCCCACGAAGAAGCTAGGATCGTGGGGTTCGGGAGCTAAGAAGCATATCGTAACATTGAACATGTTGCTTGATGAGTTGAAGGACAAGAGAATGGAGAATCTTGAGCGAGATATGCTCGAATACGACGAGGACGTGGGCTATTATGATTATGATGAGTATGATAATTGGAGTACGAATGCTGCTGATGGGGCCTTCTGCCCTGAAGCGTTGGATAGTTGCTGGGATAAGTCTAGGTAAGACAAATGGCAGTTTTGGGATTGTTATAGGGCTCTCTCGACCTCGTAATTCTCGCTTGACACGATAGATGATCTCCTAGTGCATAGTAATCTTCGACCAAACTCCCAAGAGGCCGTGCCTAGGATGATGTAGGTCCGAAGGGTTTCTATTCTTAAAAGAGCATAGCTTAGAAGTGACCATAGCTCCTGGGAGACTGGGCCTGGGAGCGGTAGCTTGGGCGACCTGGGGCACTTTTGCGAACGCATACAAACTATTGGATATGCAAGCCATGAAGTAGAGCCTATCATTTTTAGACCTATTTCCTTTAGCTCCACGGGACATCTCATGGACGAACGCCAGGACTAGAACCGATGTGTTAGCGGTAACTGGAGCGCGCTAAGTACCAAGATCAAGTCGCGCTCATTCTTGTTCAATCCAATTTCTATCATTCATGGTAACACTAGCTCAAATAACAAGTAGTCGTTCGATCTCCTTAAAATGTCTAGTCTTTCTTTGTACAAAACAATTTAAGATCAAACGAACTAAGAACTATCTACGTGTCTACTTGCAATACTCAAAGAATAAAGATTATAAAAACATATATATCGCGAGATACTTTAATTATTAACGAATATATATTATTATTTACTCTTGTTCTATTTGTCGTTAAGCTTTCGAAAAGAAGTTAAGATTAAAAAGACATTTTAAAAGCATTCGTAAATATTTACTCGAATTAAAATTGCGCATTGTTAATATTTAAAACATTAAGATCGCTATTTAAAGTTTTAATGTCTCAAGTATTACAAGACTTTTAAGTATTCTCTTTTAGAGTATATCAACAAAGAACGTTGCAATACGCAATCGAAATCAACGAAATCTCTTTCAACAAATAAGTTGTTATTTCGAAAATAATTATAAATTCAATTGCTAAAATTGTTTTTACGAAGTCTACCAAACAAAGTCAATCAATTTGCTATATTTTTAAACAAATTTGTTAACAATAATCTTGAACATTATTGCGAAGCATGTTCGACATTTAGAGCTTGTTAAAATCGCCAAAAATAATATTGTGTTGCCAATTTATTTAAAGTTAAGAGCGACACATACAAGTAATAATGTCGAAGCGACTACATTACTTCTATTAACTTTTTAACAAAACAATTTAAACCTAGATTAAAATAAGCTCTTCAATAAAGAAATAATAGATCGACAATAGACGAGAAGTTTTGATTCGATATACAACTTAAATCTAAATCAAGACTTGCTTTCTTATAATTAAACAATCGATCAACAATAATTAGATGTGTTTGGAAATAAATAGTATTTATATCTTAATTTTTCTACAAGTAAGCAATTAGTACTTTTACTATGTAACAATCGATTTCAAAATTGCAACAACAAGATAAGCTCAAATATTAATTGTCGCAATCTTTGAATTGAGACGTCTATATATTCTAAGTATACAAAGATTCTTTCAACTAGTAATTTAGAGTCAAACAAAGAACTTTACACCCTCTTTAGTCAAGCAAATACATACATTACTACGGGTTTGGCGAAGAAAGACAGTTTTAACCAACTCTTAGTTCCACTGTGCCAGAGACCATACGGTGCGTCGATTTTTATGCACGTAATCCACGGAGACATATCCAGTGTTTACAGCATCATTATACGGGGCGAAGGCAACCTATGGGACCATGATCCTTACGGGCTCGGTCTTCTCTATGTAAGCCAATAACCACAAGTATAAAACACCTACTGACTAGAGCGGAAAGTACGTAGCTCACTATTGCTGGACAGGTTCTGGACAAAAGTGTGCGATGGCCATGTATTCTGCTTTGTTGGAGTTTGGCGTATCGGATGGAGGCTTTCTCTGGAGAACTGATGAGATTGGGAAGTAAGTCTACGCTAATCAAGGTTCGCAAGCGTTTGCAAACCGTTTCACACTATCGGTGCACTATTAGTTTAAACCGTTTAGTGCAATTTAGTTTGAGGCATCTAGCAAACCGTGCAGTTTGATTTAGGAGATTTACACCACAATTTAAATCGATAGTTTATAAATATCTTGATGTTTTGTTTAGCCCTAGGTGGAACCCTAAAATAAATTTCAATACTTCGCCAAAATATTTGTTTTCTACCTAGCGTCGTTCGAAGAAAGATTTTTGATAAGAAGGTTAAATAAAATACGTTCACTAAGCCTATTGACAAATAAAAATTACTATTTACTTTATTATTACTAGGTCGACCAATTAGCAACTCGACGATTTAGAAGATTCAATAACTAACTTAGAATTTATCGAATAACGAAAAACTAAATCTCGATATTTCTCTTTAATTTTGCATTTTACAATCTTATCTAAGATATCTAATTCAAAGCTTTTTATCGTTTTTTTCACTCTAATTACTTCGCGCAAAAATTTATAAAATTTATTTATTAATATTAGATTCTTTGCAAGCAATACAACGATCTCGAACTCAATCAAAAATACTTGATATATCGAAACGAGAAAATTAATCGTCTTAAAGATAGTTAAATCAATAGCAAAGCGACGACAAACTACAACAAATACAAAGAAAAAAGATATAAAAACTACACAAGCTAAAAATATAAAGCAATTTTAAAGCAAAAACGATAAGAAGTTGCTTAACAATTTAAGCGACGACAATTCAATTAACTCTTCTTCTTTGTATGTCGACTCTTAAGAAATATCGCAAACAATCTTTAGATTATTTTTCACTAGTAACGCATCTAAGCAAGATCGAAAACTTGTTTCAAATATTTGATAGCATTACAAATTGATAGAAAACAATTGCATAAAGTGCAATTACTACTATACTATTTATAAACTTATCGACGAAACTCGTATTCTTAGAAATTATTTAACTAAGAAACATCGAATTGACTCTATTAATCGACAAATTGTTGCCACAACTATCTACGACAAAAGCATCGGAATAGCTTTTCTTCGTTTGTCAACAAAGAAAAAGAAACGAAAGAATAGACAATTAAACATCGATATAGTCAAAAAGATCAACAAAGAGTATCTAGAATATCTCTATATAAAGTAAACTATTATAACGAATGTAAAGTTTTTACAAATATCTAATAAGAACTTTAAAACGTTTCTATATTACATCAATTAATTTGCAAACAAGTTGCTTTCTTTTGTGTCTAATACAATTAAATTTAGAGTTTATCTACTATTTTAGAAGAGTTAAAAGCGTCTACGATATCTTTTGTACTTTGCAATATTCTTCGTTTATATTATATGCAATACCTAGATCTTCTTTAATAATTTTGTCTTTTTAAATAGTGTTGTATATTTTATTGATAAAGCAAGCGACTTGCGAATTATTTTATTGACACTAAAAGAGTTTTAGAATAAGTATAGCGATGCGAATATAACTATTATTATATTGAATGTTCTATTTGTCTATGCAATTCGCAATAGATTAAGGTATTTCGTTATAAATAATGTTATCAACAATAATACTATGCTAAAGGCTATCGTTACGAAATTTTAAGCAATTGACGATATTTATTATAATTCAATTGAGCATTATTTTCGTTGCATTGATTATATTATTAATTTATTTGTTTAGACGTTTCTATTTAGCAAACATTTAAATATTGAAAACGATTACAAAGCTCGTGATAAAAACAATAACGACAATTTTTTTAATAAAGAGCTTTAAGACTATTGCAAGTTTAAGTCGCAAAGCAAGTTGTGTAACATTATCGTCTATATTATGCGAAGTTCGCAAAGAATTTAAAAGTTTAAACGATTAAATAAGAATTTAATGTCAAAAAGAGATTATTGCGTTTAATAAAACTTCTAATTTATAATGCTCGATTAATTTATTAATAGAATTAAGTCCTTTTTGCAATTCTTTATTGATGACGATTCTAATTTATTTAATAATATTTTAATCGTTAATAACTAAAGAACGTTAACTAGTATAAGAAACTTTCTAGAGTCGTTCTTTTAAATTATTAAATATATCGAGAAGCGACATGTTACTATTAATAGAGTTCTTTCGTTATTAGACTTTCTACTTAATAGATACGAAATCGACGCTCTTTGATACATTGTCAATAACTTTATAAAGCTATCGATCGACGCTAGATAAAAGAAACTCAAAGAATACTAAAATAAAAACGTCGATTTAATCTTTATTTATATTGTCGTTATCGCATTCGATTCTACAAGAAAAATGTTCTACTTTATCGCGCATTGACAATCTAATTAAATAAAAAATGCCAAACGACAATTATTGCAATTGTAACAAACATACAATATTTCTATATTAACAAGATCTTTATCTAAGGCAATTACAAAAACAATAGAGATTCTAGAGTTCTTGCAATAAATAAACGTTACGCGATCGACAACGATCACGAACGAGTTAGAACAATATCTAAATAAATCTCTTATTTATATCGATAGCCTCAATATTATTTAGTGATAAGGGAGTCAAAGATTACGTTTGTCGATGCTTACACAAATAGCTATAGACACATTCTTTATTTCGACGATGTTATCTAAATCGAAGCGCGTCTTTTTTTCTACAAAGCACATTCTTAGTAATAAAAGAGCACAATTAAAACTCCATACAATAGAGACTTTGAAATGCGTCAAGCATTGAATGCAATAGAGCCTATATACAAATGCAAATTTGATCGTCGTTATAATTGCAAAGATAACGAAGAAAGATAATTAAATGCACGACAACGAGGTAGCAAGAAGACGATAAAGAGGTCGATACATCTACGAAATCAAGCCTCTATTGCATTATTAAAGGCCTAAACTAGCGCACACTATCGATTTAAATCGTGCAGTTTGGTTTAAGGCATAAAACGCACGGTTTAGGGCGACGACAAGCAGTTCAGTTTGGTTTAAGGCCTAAAACGCACGGTTTGAACGGTTGCGAACCTTGACGCTAATCGGGTCTACGAGGACAGCGAAAACTAATTCTTTACTTCAAGTCGACCCATTGAGACCATCAATGATTGGTTGCTTGCATCTTGTGCAAGGGGACAAAGCAGCCCAGGTTACGATGGGGTATTCGAGGAGCACAAGTCCAGCCGAGGCTTTACCCAACTACACAAAGTACTTCTCAATATCGACTCGAGTTACGGCTCGATGGCCGATTACCTTAGCTCCCTCGCTCCTGAGGAGCTCATAACTGTGGTCGATATGCTTGATGCGCTGGGTAGGACTTCACTTGCGTGGGCCGTAGAATACGGGCTTCCAACTGCCGTTGAGCTTCTCCTGCGATTTGGAGCTTATCCAAACCAACTTCGTCTGAGCAAAGATGGCAACTACTCATCGCTTATCTATCTCGCAATCGCAGAACCTTGCTCAGTTTGAATAGATACGAACATTCTCGATATCGTCCAACTGCTTCTTCAAGCTGGCGTCAACCCTAATAGAACAGATTATAAAGACTGGACTTTACTATATATTGCAGCGTTCTGAAGCCTATTTAATGTCACGAATATACTTGAGCGATATAGTCAAAGTCTTTTGGATTGGCAGACTCGAACGTTCACAAACAAGAGCATACTTGATGTCTGTGACAATGTGGAATATCAAGACAAATATTGGGGGATGCGATCGCGTCCAATGCGTCTAATGTGAATTGCTGGTATTATGTACAAGGGCGAGGAGGCTGAAATGTATATCTCCCTCGCTTCTAGCAATACAGCGTCTTACGCACTCGAGTGCTGATAATTCTAGCAAATCCTGATCCTCTCCTAATATAACATCTGTTTTGACTAACCTATTTGCGTCGCTATTTATCTCGTAAACCAAGTTACTTAGAGACTTGATAAAGTATACATAATATAAATCAACTTCTTCTTCAGTCGATAAAGAGACTGTGTTATTACAAAGCGCAGCTTTTCGATAAATTGTCTTAAGATCTGTCGAGCTTTCAAGCAAAGTCTCTCGCTCGCTACTTGAGAATATTACGAGTTTGCTTAGAAGAGAATCGAAAACTGATTAGCTATATATAATCAGTGCAAAAGCTCCCTTATAGCAATGCTTTACGTATCTATAAATTCTCTCGTTTGCGGATTACAGATTGCATGTAAGATGACATAGAGGTCGCAAGCATTGTCAATCGTCTGTCGAATCCAAATCATCTCTTCTCCCTTTATTTCTCCTGTAGTGTCATCCGGTCCCCTAGAGAACCGTCGATGTCGTTCATATTCTGCACATGTAGGCAGGACGAGAATAAGGGCGTACACCGGACGCGATATGGAGCTGAGTTGAACGAAATCATCGATTGAACACACGTCAGTAAAAGCAAGACAGCCTGAGACTCCCAATTCGTACATGAGGTCGTTCAACACCGAAGGATTTGACTCAAGTGGTATGAAATGCTTTGCGTACGACTGCGTGACAATGGTGATGTCCATAATTCATCTTCAGAGCCGCGACGAAATCATGGTGCAGTCCATCCCAAATGGACGAAAATGGTTGTATTCGAGAATGCTTAGTCATCGCTAAGCGGGGAAGTTGGACGAATCAGAACAGAGAAGGTTGTTTGAAATCTTGATTTATACTGGCTGCTATGATTGGCCACTATGATCGGGCATCTATCTTCCAAAGCAGAGTTAGAAGGTCGCCTTGTCAATGTCGGCCTCCCAATCAACTTGGTTGGCCTTGGCCTACAATATTTGAGGTGGCTCCAGCGGGTGAAGCAACTCCACTATTCCTTTGGATTGACAATAACGTCACATCTCTGTTAGCATATTAGATGTATGCACAATATTTGCGGAGAACAATATCAAGCTAGATGGAGTTATATTCCTTGTATCATTTTGGCGAACAAGTATTGTGCAGGGCGGGCCTTGAAAAGTAAGAAATGAGTTGCACTCACAAGATCAAGTCCGCGTTGGGCGGAATAAGACCAGTGAAGTCGCTGTAGTTTGGAAAAGGGTTAACTATACTAGTTGACGTTGAGTACAACCACAGCTGTGAAGCCATAGAATACTCTGCAACCAGTAAATCATTCCTCATGTAGATAGGAGCAAACCCTCGGCGAAGAAATGCTCACATTCCCAAATAACCCCTAAATGGTCTAATGATGCCTGTGAGTCGTGCTAGACCATCCGGTGGCATTGTAGCCTTTTGAACATGCGATGGAGCGGTTTTGACCCCCCTCGTCAACAGCGAAAGTACTCACGCAGCAAAAAGGTGCCTTTGGATGAAGTGACGTTTCCCCATGATTTTCCCTATCTTGGCAGTTTCGAACCCTCAGTGTATCGAGAGCTCCCTGTCTTTGCATGCTAATGATCTCAAACGTTGAAATCTCTAAGTACATATCGTAGCATAATCTAGAAGATCATTGCTCGTTCGCAAGGCAAGATAAGAAGACGTGGAACATCACTTTTTATATGACAAAAGCAAGGCGATGCTCTTGCCAAAACCACCATATCTTACTCCAATACTTTCATTTCAATAGAACATTCATTCACTCTTCAAAGATTCTTGCGCGATAAAATTTGGATCTAGCGCTAGTAAATCGTTATAATTGTCGAAGGCAATCACACGAATTACATACTTGACGTTGACATGTCCAAGATGTAAGGTTGTGCACTAACATCTTCGTAACGCATCGAATGATTTGCTTATATTATTTCGATTTTCTCTCTTTGTATCTTAAGTTGTTCGATAATTTTTCAATCAAATTTCTATGCAACATGTCAACTAATAAATCGTGACTTCGATTGAATTAACAAGTTCGTTCGAATTTCGCCTAGATAGCTTTGGTCTATTTTGTTTGATCAAATTTGAGAAGATTATTTAGCGTCCTCTTCTTAAACTTCTTCGTTCTCGTATGTTGAATTTGTTCTTTTAAAACTTTGGCGCATTGCATCAATCGATACAACATTTATTGTTCGACCTCGAAGAGCCATAATAATATTGACTTTGCTTTCGACTTCGACGTAATTTCTCGTTTGCAACGAGACATTTGTCGATGTTTTCTTTTACGATTCAAGAGCGACGACTAAAGTCTAACGACGCGACAAGGACGAATGCGAAGCTATTGTATTTTTGATTAAGTGGATAGATATTACGAGATGCTCAATTTTTTCTTTTCGCGCACAAGAATTAAGGTTGTGCCAAGAATAGATAATTGGCCAAATGATCTAGAGTTGGGCAAGAGCAGATTGAATCAATCTGCGAACGAAAACGTAAAAGTAAAGGCTTATTACAAAGAAAGTTACAACATGCTTCAAATATTACAAAGAATAAAACAACAATAAAGCGAAAGAACCAAAAAAGAGATAACATAATAAATAACAATAGATTGAATAAAGATAAAGAATCAACAACTCAATTTTACGACTACTTGAATCTTATATGTTTACAAAGTCTTCTAAATTATATTGCACAAAGCAAATATTTAACATTTCTACAAAATCGATGCTAACTAGTTACGTAGAGCTCTTCTCTATTTAATCAAAGATGTCTACTATCGTTACGATCGCATTTAATTACGTCAATGCTTGTGAATTACTATGCTTTGAAGTAGTCTTAATTATTACTCGATTGATGTCGTAAAGTCGAATCTTATTAAAATGCGCTATGCATCAATCTCTTGCGATTGAAGAATCTTCGACGTAAATTATACGACTTACAATTCTCACGTTGAATCTGGAGAGATAAGCTCCAAAAAACCTCTATAATTAACAATTGTTATTAATCGACTCGAGCTAAATGTAATGCAAGAGTAAAGGATTTTGTAATACATCAATACCAACATAGCTTACTTTGGTCCATAGACATAATCGTTGTCTTATGCGAATTAGCATTTGGCACTTCTTATCGAGGAAAATCTTATAGATCTCGAATCGAATATAATGTTATAGCGCCCCCGGCGCGCTAGCGCCTTAGGATATGGCAAGGCATGCAATCTTGGATGCCTATAGAAGTTCTAGATAGCACGACATTCCTTTTTGATTAGATAGCGAGAAATAGGCTTGCACGTTATAGCAAGTATTAGATAAAGAGAAAGCTCGTTTCTCGTTGTTCTTTAACGATTAGTTCTACTACTATCTATTCTATATAGTTGGAACATAGTAATACAAGTCTATTATATCTTATATCTTTTATATCTTAGTGCGTCAACAAGAAACAAATATACTTGTATTTTACAATTCTAATTGTTCTATCTTTCGAAAAAAAAGACTTAAAACATAATAGTATTATATCAAATTATAATAGTTTAAATTACAATAATTATTTAACTACTAAATCAAGGTTTAAAGAGTTTAATATCTCTTAAAACAATAATTGTTTACAAAATATTAACAAAAATAATTGTTATTAATATAACAACAATAAAGAAAATAATTTAGCTACAATTAGAATTTCGACTTTATATTAGTAGATAGAAATTTTAATAATAAAGATTTAAAATTCGCAAAATATTTAGCAAACTTAAACTATAGCAATCGAGAAAATAAATTTTTAAATTTCTCAATTTGTTATTGTATTGTTATTAATAATATTTAAGTTCTTAAAATTTAAGAAACTAAAATTGTACAAAAGTTAAAATATAAATAAATATATTATCTAATTTCGAGAAATCGATATTAATATAATACGATTCTTAATATATTTTATTACAAATAAGAACAAAATTCTTTATTGTATATTATTTTTGAAAAAGAATATTGCTACTTAATAATATTTAAGAATAAACAATAATACTAAGTTAAAAAGCAAGATCTTTAAAAAATTTAGATTTTTTTTATTAAATTTAATAGCTAATTCTACTAATTATTGTTTTCTTATCTATAAAAAATAGAAAATTGCTAGACAAAAATTAAATTAAAAAACAATTATTTTTAAAAGATATCTAAACAAGTTAAAGACTTATTTAATATTGTTTTTAAAAAAATATAGAATCTATATATTTCTAATTAAGTTTAAATTGAACTTAAAAATAAAGATTCTAAATATCAATAATATATCAAATACTTACAATAAGTTTCTAACTATAGTTATTATATAAGAACAAATATTAAATTGTATTTGCAAAATAGATACAAACAACTTTAAAAATCAACAAATTATAAAAAATTCTAATATTTCTTTAAATAGATTTTATTAAAATTGTTGCTTAAACAATATTAATAAATCTATTAAAAACAAAAAGTTCTATATCTTTAAAAACTTGTTAATATTATATTAGCAAATTTACAAAATTAGTAATACAAACTATTTAAGTTATATTAAATACTTTAAATATTATAAAAAGAAAATTACAAAACAAACGTTTTTAATAAATACAAATAAAATAAGTCTATTATTGCTACTATTATTACAATAAATATAAAAAAAAATTAAATTTTGTTAACGTTTTGTAAGCAAAGCAAAAAAAACAAATAAAGATAGTAAATTTAATTTTAGTAAAAAATTAAATTCGATTTTTTAATAACAAGCGTCAAATTATAAATCTAGTCGATTCGAAAGCTAAAATAAATTTTATTAATTATATCTATATAGTACAATAGAAACTGCAATTTATATTTGCTATCTATTAGAATTAGAGCTTTGATAGCTAGTATGTAGTTGATTAACAAGAATACTAGCTATACAAAACTAACTATGTACAAAAAATAAATATAAGTACTATAAGTGCCAAGACGCTAGACGTTACTCGTAGTATACTCGAGACTAAAGAGCAAAAATTTAAAGAGTAATCGAAAAGCAAAATTTGTTTAGTCTAAAATTGTAACATTTTTTTTTTCTATTTACAAACTTCAACAAAGCGATATTAGATTTCTTAGTTAGCGTTTTTAATTAATTTTAATTGATTTCGAATATTTGTCGAATACAAGCTTCGATTAATATCGAATATATGTTAAGTACTATTTAACAATTAAAATTGAAGTTTTTGAAATACGTCGAACGAAAGAATAAATTTGTTAAATAGAAAAAATAATCGAAAACTTTAAAACAAAATATGCAAAAAACAATAATATACAAAACAAAAAACATATATGTTGCAAATAATATTCTAATTAATTTTCGACTATTTTCGATTAGTATCGAACATGTTTGTTAAATACAATTTGATATTCGAAATTAAACGTTAAACAATTGTCGAACAACAAAAATCGAGTTTTGAGCGATTTGTCGAACAATAGCAAAATCGAAAGAGAAAAGAAGATAAATAAATTTTAAGCAAATATTAAATGTAAAAAAATTGAAAAAAATACAAAAGATTACTAACTTTAACTCTAAGAGAAAGATTCAAATTACGTGACGCAAAAACCAAAAGATCGATAGCGAGATAAAGATCGATCAATTACGTAATCTAAGAGAAAGATCGACGACCAAAAAAAAAGTAACAACGTCGAAAAGTCGAAATTTGTCGAATTTTAACTATGTTTGGACACGTTCGTCTAAATCTATTGCACAAAAAGAGAAAATAACATAAAAGTGTCTTAATAGCAATTTATACGCAGTCGTGCGTATATTCGAGAATGTTAAGTTAACTTTTATTCGAAAAACATTTAGAAGTAACGTCTATAAAATACTTGACAAAAGTACTATAGAAACAATAGCAAGAACTGCAAATATATATCGAATAACTTTTAACAATAATAATATATCGATAATGCGTTTTCGAAATCCTTGTTAATTGGCGTAGAAAACAAGATAGCATATCGAATCAATCTAATTTGAAGAAACATTTAATTTTGATTGCAAATACATAACAAATAACTCTCAACAATAATAATATATCGACAATACGTTTCCAAAGTTAATTCTAGATGCGACAACAAGAATTATAAATATATATTAAACAACATTTGACAACAATAACAATAGAACGCAAAAAACGTATAAGCGCAAATTATTCTACTTATTAGATTCTTAATTGGAAGAGATCTTAAATATTTAATACAATTTTTTTGCGTCTAAATATTTGTAATAAAAGTTAACAACAAAATTAGAGCAATTGTTAGCTATAAAGTAGTTTAGCTATTTAGATCTATCGTTATAATTTGTGTAATCTATAAAAAGAATTTAATATTATAGTGTTTTGCGTCTATAATTAATAACAATTAGACTTGAATTTACGTTATTGTTATTTTTGCATATATTATATTGTAATGTCTTAATACTTTTAATATAATATTTAAAATTGTTGTCAATATTATTAATAGCATTAATAAACAACAAAAGCTTAATTTGTTAATTTAACAAAGATTTGCTTTTATTAAAATACAAAAACTATAAACAAAATACTAAATAAATTTTTATTGATTCGAACAATTCTAATTCGTAAACGTAATTGTTAATTGTTTAAATAATTTTATAAAGATTTGCATTTTTATGCCTTAAAGACTTATATAATTTAGTCGTTTTAATATTTCGAATATTAAATATAATTTAATTATCGATTTTGAACTTCGAAGTTGCAACGCGTTTATAATTAGCGAACTTTATTTGTTTAACTTAAATTTAAACAAGCTTTTAACAAAAAAAGTTTTGTAAAATCTCGATTTTTTTAATAATCTTATTGATATTTTTTATATTGCAACGAACTTCTAACGTATTGTTGTTAGAAAAAACTTCAAATAATTTAAAATCTAATTGTAATAAATAGTCTTTAATAACAAATAATAATAATAAATTAATAGACTCGCTAATATAATTGTTTACAACAAATTTAACAATAGCAAGATAATTAATTCAATTATTTTGATTGTATTGCACATATGTTCGAAAATATTACTTAAGAGCGACATTAATATTTTCGATTTAACTATCGATTTCTAAATAAAATGCAATTAATAATTTAGATTTAATATCTAATCTTTTGCAAAGATATTATTAGAAACAAGCGATAAATTAAGTGTTTCTATTAAAAATAATAATAGTTAAAAAACTCTTAATACGTCAAACAAAATCGATAAAAATCTAAATAACAGTTTTGACTTCTAAAGAATTTATAAATATAAACTTTTTATTTTTGAATAATTTATCAATTATTACTATATCGGCAATTCTGGAACCTCTGCTTAGAAAGTGCCTGTTGCGAATTTTGCTAATTTGACTATTAGCCAGCTTAGGGTTCGTTTAGCAACAAAAGTCTTGACGCTTGCTTGGTAGAAGTCCAATTTTGATGTTCGAGATGCGCACGAACTCCCACAATGCTTCGCTTACGTCTCCATTTGTTACTCGTCCACACCATAGTAATTTGTATGGTAGAATCGAACGATTCGTGAGATTTCTACGCGCGAGTCATGCGCCAACGAGGACGTCTCTCGTTGTGCGCATAGTGGTTGTGGATTGCGCCCGTGGATTGCGCCCGTGGATTGCGCCCGTGGATTGCGCCCGTGGATTGCGCCCGTGGATTGCGCCCGTGGATTGCGCTCGTGGGACTTGGCGACGTGCGAGATCAAGTCTTGGCAAAGCGCGTGTCAATTACGCGCTTGCGAATCCTGCTAATCGTAGCCCAATCCTGCGCTTGGTTATGTGGAGCGAGCACATTAACATATTAGCTAATTTAACTATTAGCCACTAATAGTACTATTAACAAGAGTTCCGAAATTGCCGATGTAAAATATGTTAAAAGATCTTTTTTTTATAATAATATAGCAACAAAAAAATAATAAAATTGCAAAATATATTTTATTAATAACAATCTAAAATAGACAAAATTTTTAATAGATTATACTTATATTTGCAATGTAATTTGATATACTTATATATAAAACAATTTTTAACGTACTTTTTAACGTCTAAATATAATATAGATTAATAATAATAATATTATACTTTCTTGAAAGTAGTTGTTCGACTTAAATATTTAATACTTAACAATTTATGCTAAAATCTAATTGCTTCGATTTGAAAAATATTATTTGTATTTCGAAACACGTATCTTTTGTCTTAAATAAATAAATACTTAATATTAATTATTAAATATTCGATTATTGTGCAATTTTCAAGTTTTAGCTTAATTATTTTGCGAAAAATAATTAAAATTTTTCGTTTATTAGTTTTTTTAATTTGAATAATCTATTTAATTTTTTTGTTATATAAATATATTTTTAATATCTATTGAACAAAAACTTCGAAATCGAATTTTATTTTAGATTTCTTCTTTTTTATTAAATTAATTGCAACAACAAACAAAAACTAAATTGTAAAAAAAATTGCGAATATAAATAACTAAATTATAAACAAAACAAATATATTTAAAAAAAAGACAAAATCGATAATTAAAAACAAAAAAATTATAAATTAAGAAATCGTAAACACAACAATAGCAAACAAAAAAACCAAAAAAAATCTAATAAAGCAAAATTTGTTTTATTAAAGTAATACAAATATTGCAAACAATAAAGACGTAAATAATTCTATATTTTTGTTAACTATTAGCAAAATTTAAATAAACTTTTTGCAAGTTTTTGCAATTCTTTTGTTAATAATTAATTTAAATTTAATAAAATTTCGAAACAAACAAACTAACTTCGTTATTAAATTGTAAATAATATTTAATAGTAGCAAAATTAATATAATAGCTTTAACTATATTTAATTTTAAGTTATATTGTTGAAAAATTATTTATTGTTAAAACTAATTGCAAAAATTGTTTTTGTCGAAAAACAAATTTTACGATTATTTAATTAAATTGTTTGATTTCGCGTTTAGCATATTTAATCGATAGATAATTTTGAAATTAAATTTGAACAAAAACTTAATTTAGCGAACTTAACAACAATTAAGTTGTTTAATAGTTATAAAATATTTTAAATTGCGATAATTAATAATAATCTTAATAAGTTGTTCGATAAACATATTAATATATTTTAAATATTACTTCTTAAAAGTACGAACAAAAATTAACAATTTTTTGTTGTAAATCTCGTAATTGCACTTTGCGAACAACATAATTTTAAATATATAAACTATTAAATAAAGCAATTTATTTAAATTTATCTACAAAAGTACAACAATAATTACGAAATTTAAAATATTATTTTTGATTCAAATCTTTAGATTAAAATCGAAATAATACAAAATAAATTAATTAATAAAAACTTTTTTGAAAATTTTAAACGCAAGATCTTCAAAATTGTCAAATTATTATAAAAAATTAAAATTTTTGCTCTTGAACTTATTAAACGCTAACAAAGATTTAATTAGATTCAAATAGTTATAGATAAACTATTAATAAAAATTGACAAAATTAAAAAAAATCTATACGTCGCACACGCAAATAGAAATTTTTTACTCAAAAATACATTTAATCTTCTTAAAATCTATTCAAATTCCTTCGATAATAATAATCAAATCTAAATATTTGATTTTTTTGACAAAAAAAATATATTTGTTAATATTTAAATAAAGATTTGCGTTATAAAATTTAGCAAGAATTTTATTTATATAATTCTTATATTTTTTCTCGATATTATTGTAAATTAAAATATTATTTATATAGATTGTGCAAAAATCGTTTAAATAGAAATTAAGAATTTTATTAATAAAAAACTAAAACGTAATTAAGATATTATATAACTCAAAAAATATTACAATATACTTAAACAAATTATAACAAATAATAAAAATTGTTTTGTATTTATTATTGAAATATATTCGAATCTCGTTAAAGATAACAATAATATTAAACTTGCTATAGTATTTAATTTTATATAATTGTTGCAAAATCTCTTTAATTAACAATAAAATATTGCAATTCTTAATTCTTAATTGTCAAAACATTAAAATCTTTATAGTTTATGCAAACGCGTAAACTTCTATTAGACTTCTTAACTATAAAAATAAAAGCAACATACTATAAAATGCTATTGCGAATTTGATTTTTGCTCTTTATATTATTTGGATAAACTCTAATAATCTCTTTTTTTTAACAAAACATACTATAGACTTTTTTAATCGAAGAAATTGTTTCCAAAACAAAATTAATAGTATAATTAATATTTTTATTAAGCAACAACTTGTTAATTTTTTGCAAATTAAAGAGTTTAATTTACTATATAAACTTCAAATATATTTGCTTTTTAAGTTGCTTTATATTCGAAAAATTTCGCTTAAATTTAATATAAAACTTGTCGTAATTATTAAAAATAATAATTGTAATAGTTATAATAATATTGTTGTCTACAACGCAAGCTAAATATTTATTGTTTTTCTTTAATTAATTTAATATAACAAAGTGTTCGAACAATATTACAACTATCTTGTAGTCTTCTTTAATAACAAGTTTTAAAAACGCAAAAATACTTATTTAATAAACATTAACTTTATCGAAAATTTTCGAAAACAAACATTCTAATTGTTTGTATTAATCGTTAAAAATCTCTAACAATTGTTAATTTAACAAACAATGTTTTATGCAATAATCGAAATTAAACTTAAGAAATCGTGTATTGTCTTTAATTTGTATATTATACTTCTTAATCTAAAATATATTAAAAATAATTGCGAATCGCCTTAATTCGATTATTAAATATTATAAAATATTAATATATTTGTTAAAATTAATAATAACTTGAGCGATATAAATAATATTAGAGACGAATTTGTTATTAACTAGACGCAATTTGATAAAATTTTGAAACAATATAGTAAAAAATTTATAAAACTTGACAAACTTTTTATTAACAAATTTTTTATTAAAAACTTCGATATTAATAAGCAACGTTATTTTAATATAATATTTATCAAAAAACAAATAAACTTAATTTGAACAAATTTTGACGTAAAAATCTAGTTGCTAATTGTTGAACAACTTGTCGTTAATAACGCTAGAATTAAGTTCGACTTTAATAAGCAAAACTTTATCTTATAAATTAAATATAATTTTAAGCTTTTTTATTGTCTTTTTTATAAGCGTCAATTTCTATTTTAAACTACAACTTTTGTCGAAAACATTTAGTTTTTTAATTTGTTAAAATTATCTAAATTGTTATTTAAAATATTAGAAAAACTATCTTCTTTAAATATTATTAATTCGAAGTCGCTAACATTATAAGTTTTAAGTTTAACAAAAACTTTATTTTTAATTTTAGTTAACTTGTTTTTGCAAAAAACGTTTCTATAATGCAATTTATGTTTTAATTTAAAACATTTTCGACAAAGATTAAGAGACTTAATCTTGTTTTTAAGAGTTTAAAACTATATTTCTATATTTTATTTTTAGTTGCGAATAGAAACACGCATATTAAAGCTACTATTGTTGCAAATATTTGTATTAATGTATTTAAAAAACTTAGAAATATTAATGCGATTATTTCGCTTATTAATATTATTAATAACTTGTATATAAATAGAAATTCAAATAATTATTAAATAAAAACTTTTTATTTGTTAAAATCTAAAATCGATTTTACAAATCAATTTGATGAATTAATTTAAAGTAATATAATTTGTTAAAATAACGTAGCAATTTTAAAGTTTATAACTTAAACTCTTGTTAAATTAATATATTTTATTGACTTCTAATATAAAGATTTTAACTACTATAAATATAAAGCGATTAACGTATTGATTAAAGATTTCTATATTCTTTATAACAAATTCGAGCAATATAATGTTAACAAAATTATATTATTTTTTATTTAAATTGTTTTATTAAGCATTTAGATTTTTAAGTAAATTATCTATTGTTAAATAAGAGTTAACAGATTTATCGAACAAACAATACTTAATTTCTTTAAAAATATTGTTAATAATCTTAATAACAACAAGACTAAATTTAACTTTTTAAAAAACAAAATATTAAAAAATACTACTAAACTTAAAAATTAGCGCAATAATTTATTGTTTAAACTTTTCGAAATTCTTAATAAAAACAAAAAATCAAAAAAGTATTTATTGTTTTTTATGTCTTGTAGCTTTAATTTAAGATTACGAACAAAATAAATGTTATTAAATTAATTTTTTGCTTATAAATTAAATTTATAAAAGTAGTTATATTTGTTGTTATTGTTAAAATTGTAAGTTACGTAACTAAACTTAATAAATGCAATTTTTTTATTTTTAAAAAAAAAGCTTTTGTTTTAGTTAATATATAATAGTTTTAAACAAATTGCATTAAACTAAAGTGTTGTTGCATTTATATTAAAAACAATATATTGTTTTGTTGCAAATACTTATTATTAATTTCGTTTAATTTAAATAAATTTAAAAAAAATTAATTTGAATTTTTAACTTACAAACAAAGTTAAAATTGATATTTTTATTAATTCGAAATTCGACAATAATAGTATTATTTTTATAAAATAGTCGAAGTTATTTTTTTACGTTACTCTTAATTGCTTCTTAAAGAAATTAAGACATTTTTTGTTAATTTTTGTTAAAATTGTTAAGTTAATCAACTAAAGTGCAACGTTAGAGTTTTTGTTTCGAAATTCAATATCTTCTTATTATATCTCTAAGAAAAATTAATATTAGAAATTTTTCTTGTTGAAAAAAAGATCTTTTTAATGTTTTGAATTTAGTATCTTTAGCAATGCGTTCTTGTTATAATTGTACGATGTCTAGTAAGATCTATTGTGTAAATAATAATTTTAAAAAGTGTGTAAAGTGTGTGCGATCTAATTGTAATTGTAATTCAACAATTTCTTTTATATTAATTAAACAAATTTATAAAGAACGAATGCTATTAAAGAAAGAAATGCGCAATGTGCGTACGAAGCTAAGTCAACTAGAAAAATAGCTAAATTTTTTGAAAAATAAAAAGAAAGAAATAATCGTAATAAAATAAAAGAATATTGACGATTTAAAAATAAATAAAGCATACTTTGTCAAATTTGTTACAAAGACTCTTAAGTTGTTATTTGATATATTGTTCGAACAATTTTAACTTTCGATTAATTAAAATTAAAATGCTATTTTATATTTTGCTTTAATAAAATTTCTTTAGAAGATTTCAATAATAATTAAAATTCTTTTTTGATTTTTATATATTCTTTAAGATAAAGTATTCTTTTTACTTAATAAAATACTTTTAATTTTCTTGTTGTAGAATTTTTTTAATTTCGAATTGATTTTTTTTTTGCGAATAAAAATAAAATGTGTCTTGTATAAATTTAATTAAATTTGCTAACTTCAACAATAAAATATAAAATACTAAAAATATTTTGACGTTCTTAAGTAAGTTAAGTTCGTAATTAATTAATTTTTTAGTTTTTTTAACAAGAAACAATTTAATTTTAATATAATATAATTTCTTGTTTAGCTTTCTTATTTTAAAATTTTTTGTAAAAAAATATATTTTATTTTTCTCTTTTAGTTAAGATATTGTTTTTCGTTTTTTATTTTAAAATTTGATTAATTATTTTTGCATTTTTATGATATTGTTGTGTATCTTTTTTAGTATTGCTATTTTTTCGATAACTAATTGCGCAAACAAATACGTGTGTTTTTCTCTAAAGAGATTTGATTTCTTATTATAGTTAACAAAGAATAAAGTAATTTTAGTAATATTTGAAATCTTTGTATTAAGTACTAGTTATGTTATAAATAAAAGTAATATTTAATTACTTTAAGTATTGTTAATGTAATATCTTAAATATTGCTTAAGACTTTAGTTTGTTTGTTTTGTTTAATTATTTGTAATTAAATAATAGACAATAGATATTTAAAGCTTTGTATCTAATATTAAGAAAAGCGTCTTTTAATAATTAGACGTAAAAAGTTTGTTTTTATTACTAGTTAATTTCTTAAATATATCGTAATATCGTATAAGTCGATTTAATATAATATATTTTAATTGTTTTGCGTTGAACTTTTCTTTGCATACAATAATATATAAGTACTTAATAAATTTATTAATTATTACTAGTATCGAATTATATTTATCTTTAATTGCTAAATTTGTTAATTTAAGCAACTTAATAATAAAGTTTATCGTAACTTTATTTTATAACAATTTAGATAATTTTTAATATTAAATTTCGTTATAGCTTGCATATATATTATATTTGTTCTATTAATAATTAAGATATCGTTTGATATATATCTTAACAACTTGTCTTATTTGTAAGAATTAGACTAATCGTTTGGGTCGATTTTTCCCCAAAATCTATAACTTGATCCGAAAGTTATATCTAATTAGACCAAGTTTTAACCTAATATAGTTAGTATTTTTATAATTTATACAATTCGATTCCAACTATTAGAATCGAACGATTAGTCTAGTAAGAATTAACAATATTAATATAAAAGCTAAAGAGTTTTTGTTACTTTTAAGTGCTTTTGCAATAATTCGTTATAATACTCTTTTATATATTCGTCGATTTTGTTAATAAATATCTAAAGTTTTTCTTTCTTTATTAAAAATTCTTTTGTATTATTTTGAAATATTTGTAATATAACATTTAGTTTGTATTTATTTGCTAATAATAATTTGTTTTCGTTAATCTTAAGTATATTATAATTAAACAATTTTTTTGTTTCTATATAATTATTTCTTCTATTAAGTGCGTTTGTTTTTTTTTTTTTTTTTTAAAATATATTATATTTTAAACTTGTATTGTTTAAGTCTTTTTAATTATCGCATTTGTTTTCTATTAAATTGCTTAATAATAATAAAGTGCACAAGATTTTTGTAATTAATAAGAATTGTAAATTTAAGTAATTTTTTTATATATATTTTTTATAATTTTAAGAAAACTATTATAGCGAATTATTTTTTATTGTAAACATTATAGTTTTATTTAATTAACAAAAGTTTTCTTAAAAGATATATTATTAAATGTTATATATTTTTATACTTTTAATTGAAGTATATATTAATAACTAAATTTAATGCGTTAATTTTAATTTTATTTAACAATTGTAAATTATATATCTTTAGTATTAATTTTTTTAAGCATTCTAATTTAAGTTTTTAAAATAATTTCTCTTTTGCGAGTTTTTATAATTATAATTTTTTTTTATAAAGTTTGTTAATAATATTGCGTTTACAAAGTAGTTTTTAATAAACTTCTTATTATAGTTTATAAAATTTAAAAAAAATTATACTTTCTTAATATTTGTTAATAATTTTTATTTTTTAATTGCTTATAGTTTTTTAAAATTTATGCGTATTTTATGTTGTTTAACAATAAATTTAAAAAAATTAACTTTCTTTTAATAAAATTTGTATTTCTTTAACTTAAAATATAAGTTTTTTATATTTAAATATTCTAATACTTTAAAAATATAATTAATATATTTTTTTAAAATTTTTAAGTAAATTATAATGTTGTTTAAGTATATTATAACAAATTGATTCAAATATTGTCGTAATATATTATTAATTATTTTTTAATATATTGTTAAAGCGTTTGTAAACTTAAACAACATTATTATATATTTATATAATTTATATTGTATACAAAAAGCTATCTTTTATTCTTTTTTTGTTTTTATCTTAATTTAGTTGTACGCTTTTCGTAAATTTAATTTAGTAAAATACTTTGCTTCAAATAGTCGATCTTAAAGTTTATTAATATTAAATAATAAATATTAATTTTTAATTATAATATTATTTAACTTTTAATAATTAATATATAGACGAAGAGTTTTATTCTTTTTTAATACAAAAAGAATTAAATATCTTATCTATAATTAGAATTTTTTAATAAATTTTTTCTTTTTGTTTTTTACTAGATATTTGCGAAGTACTTTGAGCTTTTTTTTAGATAAAATATATATAAGTTCAAACGTAAATTGCTTGTCTAATTTAAGTTTAATTTCGTAATTTTACAATTAATATTTAGAGAGAATCTTTATTGTTTTTTTTTTAAATAGATACTTCTAATTGTTGTATATTTGTAATACGTATTTTAGCAATTTCTTTATTGTATTAAATAGTTTAAAATTTCTAAAAAATTTGTAATTTTCTTTACTTACTTTAATTTTGTAATTTAATTAATCTTTATTAATACTTATTAAATCGAACTTTGTTAAATTGTTTTTTTGCAAAAATATAAATTCGTTATTTGCGATCAATTTTTAATTTGATTTTTTATCTATTATTAAATATTGTTGATGCGTAGATTAAATGTAAAGTACGTAATTATATTGCGCAAAGCTAAGTATTTGTATATTTTAATTAACTTCTAAATTATATTGTTTCAATTAAGATATTTCTAAAACAATATTATAAATAATTATTTTTATTATATTAAAAATTAGTTTTTCGTAATGCTACTAAATAGTTATTGATAATAATTTTGTTTCTTTATTTACTTTTTTATTTTTATTAAGTAATACATTTTTATCTACAATTAATAGATTGTATGCGTTAGACTTCTTTTAAGTAAAATACTCTTCTCTTTTAATAAAAGCTCTAGCTATAAAATTATTTGTTATATTAGAATTAATTATTGCAATAAATTGTTATTTATTAACTCTAATTAATGTAATAAAATATTATATATATATTGGTAAGTTTAATTGTTATTATTAAACTAACATATTGTATTTCTTTAATATACTTTTTATTAAAAAATTTAGACTTTTTTTTGTTTTTATGTTGTAACTTTCGCTTCGAACGTTTGTTTGCGCTAAGCTTTTTTTCTATACTAAATTAATAATTTTAATTTTCTAGAAAATTAATTAATTTTTTCTTTGTTTTCTAAATAAATTTAGTATAAATTGTTATAGTATTTTGTCTAATTAAATATTGTATATTTCTTTGCTTTTTTTATTTTTTGTTTAAATAAATTTACATTGCTTAGTTGTTGTTTAATTTTATCAAAAATATTCTTTTTTTTTAGTAATATTGCTTTTTAGCGCTTTTTTGTATTTATTTACAATTTAATTTATTTGTTGTTTCTTCGATAAACTAATTAAAGTCTTAAAATATTTTGTAATATTTTTTAAACATTTGTAAAAATTCTTTTAATTATATTTATTGTTTAAGTTTGTTACTAAATAAAAGTATAACGTTTTTAATTGTTTTGCTCTTATAATTTTATTAAATATTTAATTAATTTTTTGCATAGATGCAAATGTCTTGTTTAATAATATTTTATTTAGAACTTTTTATAATTAATTTAAGTTTTTTACTAAATAGTAATTGTTGTTTAATTTAGTTTTAAGAGTATTTGTTTTTGTATTAATTTGCTTCTTAATATTGTTTTAGCTATTAAATATCTCTCTTAATATAGTATTGATTTGTTAACAATTTATTAAATTTCGTAATTAGTAATTTTTTGCGAAGTAACTTAATTTGCTATATAAATAACACGTTTTTTAAAATTTGTTATTTTGCTTTTTTCTAAAGTTTTTCTCTTTATATTGTTAAGTAAAATCTAGTTTTATAAATATAAACTTGCGATAATTAAGATTACTATACTTCTAGTTAAAACAATTTTTTTGCTAATATTTAATTGTTAATTTAAAGAAGATTCTTGCTTTTTTTTAAAATTAATTATATTTTTTTATAGCTCTTTTATATAGTTTGTTGTTAAAATCGATAATTACTTCGATAAAATTAAACATATTGTTAAGAATTTTCTTGTTATATATAATTTTGTCTTTTAGATTGTTTTTAAGATTTTGTCGAAACATTTTTATAAATACAACATTGTTTTATTTAATTAAATTAATATCTTTTTAAAATTTAGTTGCGTAGTTTGTTGCAAAGATTTGTTAAATTAAATATTAAATTATTTTTTTTGTAATTTGTTTCTTATTAAATGTTTTAAAGATTCTTCGAAGCTTTCTTTTAAAGTTGTTGAAATTTATAAATATTATACAAGAATTTTTACTATTATTTTTTAAATATTTTCGTAAATTTAGTTGAAATTAATGTTAAGCTCTCTTTTTAAAAAATATTAATACAAAAATTGTCTTTTAGTTTGCTAAAACAAAATAAAAAATAAAGTAAATATTTATTTATATAAATTAGTTTTTTAAATCAATATAATTTTTATAATAAATATTAAATTTATTAATTTTAATTTTGTTGTTTCTTATAATTAATAATCGACATAATATTAAAAAGCTAGTGCTTAAGATAAAGACGCGTTAATCTAATATAAATATTTTTAAAATATTTAAAATGTTACGCTAATATTTTCTTCGAAAATATTAGAGTAAGTTGTATTATCGAAAAGATTTATAGATGTCTTTAGACAATATAAGCAATTATTTAATAACAAGAGTTTGCAACTATAAGCAATTTCTATATTTAATAAATCTTAAATAAGATTTAATAAATTAGAATAATAATAAGTAAAAATCTATAATTAGTTAAACACAATTTATAAGAGAGTTGTATCTTAATTTTTATATATTAAGAAAATACTAATTGTTTGTTTTGTTTGCTTATCGAATATAGTAAACATAGTTGTTTGCAATATTTGTTTGTCGAATATATTAAACATTATGCTTAGATTGCTTGCTTCTTAAGCATGTCGAGCATAACAACAAGTTCGCCTCGAAGACGTAGAATCTAAATCACTAATATAGCTTTAGTAAGTTCGTAATATTGTCGTTTTAATAGATTTGCTAATTTTATTCTAGCAGATTAACTAATTTTATTCTAGCAAATTTACTAAGTCGAAATTAGAACAATTTGTCGTCTCTTTATTTTAGCAAATTTATTAATTTTATTCTAGCAAATTTATTGAATTGTAATTAGAACAATTTGTCGTTTATTTATTTTAGCAAATTTATTAGAAAATTAACGAAATTAAATATCGTTAAGTTATATGTTAATTAAAAGATATTTATTGTCGCAACTTAATTATGTTTCGCAAAACATCTATTTTAGTAGTTTTGTATCTAGAACTTGTTTTGCAAAACAAAAAAAGTAACAAATATAAATATTTTTAGAGTACGATTCGCAAAGTTGTGTCTAAAAAAATAACTAATATTATGTTAGAATTAGAGCTTTAATAGCTAATATATAGTTGATTAACAAGATTACTAGCTATACAGAACTAATTATATACAAAAAATAGATATAAGTACTATAAGTATCAAGACGCTAGACGTTACTCGTAGTATACTCGAGACTAGAGAGCAAAGATCTAGAGAGTAATCGAAGAACAAAGTTTCCTTAGCCTAGAATCGTGATACTATTTTATCGATATCGAATTTTTTTAATAGCAATAATTGTTTTTGTTACAATATCTATAAGTTAACTTACTATTTAATTAATTTATAGAATTAATATCGAAAATATATTATTTTATTTTATTTAATAGAATATATAAATTCTAATTTTATATTAGATATATTAATACTATTTAAGCAAGATATATTAATTAATTCGAAGATACAAAGCTAATAATTTAAGATTGCAAATAGAAAATTAAAAATAATTAATTTCAAATAATTTCTTTTAAATTTTGTTAAGTATAATATAGTCTATACAATTGTTTGCGCTAATATTACAAAAGTATTAGATAAAAAATTAGCAAAATCTGAAATTTTTAAAAAATTAAAAGATCTAAAAGATATCTATAATAATAAATTAGCTAAAATTTTACTAGAATTAAGAAAAGAAAACTATATTATTAAATTTCAAAATAGTAAAAGTTATTATTTATATTTCTTTATAATTTTTTACAGAATAAACTAACAATACTTCGACAATATTTCGATAATATATTAGCAAAAAATTTAATTAAAAATTTAATTTTATCTATAGATATTTCTATTTTGTTTATATTAAAATCGAACAATAGATTATATTTATATATCGACTATAAAGATTTAAATACAATTATTATTAAAAATTATTATCTATTGTTTCTAATTATAGAAATGCTAGATTGTCTATACAAAACAAAGCGCTTTATTATTTTAAATCTAAAGAATATCTACTATTGTATTTGTATTAAATGCAATAATAAATAAAAAACAATATTTTGTATATACTATAAATATTTTAAGTATTAGATTATATTATTTGAATTAAAAAATATGTTTGCAATTTCTTAGATTTATATTAATAAAATATTGCAAAAGCTAATTAATATAATTTGTATAATCTATGTAAATAATATATTTATATATAGTAATATTTTAGCAAAGTACTAATATTATATTAGACAAATACTAAAATATTTTTGCAAATATTTGCTATATATTAATTTAAAAAATTATAAATTTAATATTATAAAAATTAAATTTCTAAACTTTATTATATTCTTAAAAGATATATAGATAAATTTAAAAAAATTAAAAAAAATTAAAAAAAAAATTTAAATCGAAAACTTATTGCAAACTTTAAATATTTTTAAACTTTATAAATTTTTATAGATATTTTATATATTATTATTTGAAAAAAACTATTTTTTTTATTGATCTATTAAAAGAAAGTAAGAATAGCAAAAAAAATTATTTTTTGGTTTAATTAAATAAAGTAAAACAAATATTTTATTAGTTTTGCAATATCTTTATATCGACTTTACTATTTTATTACTACAATTTAAATAAGAAAATTAAAATAAAGACTAATATATCTAACTTTGCAATTGCGAGTATTCTAAATTAACAAAATAATAACACAAATTAATATTCGATAATATTCTAATTGCAAAAAATTATTTTAACAAAGCAAAATTATAAAATATATAATTAGAAATTGCTAATTATTATAATTGCTTTTAAATAGTAAAAATATTCTCTAAAAAACAATATTTACTCTATTAAAATATAGTCGAATTACAATAATTTTAAAGAGTTTATAAATTAAAAGAAGCTAAACTTAAAATAAGTTTGCTAAATACTTATATTAATTATCTATAACTTTGAAATTTTCTATTGTTTAAATAAAAAAATTTAACAAAAAAATTGTTAAGATATTTCGATTATAAAGAAATCTTGTTATTAAATACAAAAATGCTATTAATATTGCAAAACAAACTAATACTATTGTTTAACAAAAATTTGCTAATATAAAGCAAACAAAAAGCGTTAAATAATCTAGCTCTTATATTTTTAAATAAGCTAATGCTATTATTTGATAGAAAGTTGTTAATACAAAACAAACAAAAAATATCAAATAATCTAATTTTTGTATTACAACTAGCAAAAATACTTACTAATAATCTAAAAATTTTGCAATTATAAAGTAGAAAAGAAATTTTTAAAAAACTAGTATCTATATTTTAATTAACTAATATATAGATTGTTATTTTAAGAAAAATAATTAAAAATATATTAACAAAATTGTATAAAAAATCTTAAAAATTAACAAAATTCTTAATAAAGAATTTTTAGACTAAAAATATTTAAGTCGAAAAAATTAAAATTAAAATCGAAATATAGTTTTATTGTAAACAAAAATTATAAACTCTAAATTAAAAAAATCTTATTAAATATAATAAACTATTTTATATCTTAGAAAATACAATTATTAAAAATAAATTAATTTGCAAGAATTATAACAATTTTTTAACAAAATATTTTAAAATTAAAAAAACTCTAAATTTATTTTAGTAAAAGTATTTCTAACTTGTTTGCGTTAAGCAAATAAAAATATGTATTAAAATATACAATATTTGTTAATATATTAATTTTTTTTATTATAAGTTGTATAATAAGCTTTAATTCTTATTTGTAACGAAAAAGTTATAAAAAAATTTATTATAAACTTTATAACAAGTTTTTTGTTAAACAAATTGTTACGCTAGTACTTTTTTCGAAGATATTAAAATAAGTTGTGCTATTGAAGAGATTTGTAGACGTCTTTAAGCAATATAAGCAATTACTTAATAACAAGAATTTGCAACTATAGACAATTTCTATGTTTAATAAATTTTAAAAAAGATTCAATAAATCAAAGTAATAATAAATAAAAATCTATAATAAGTTGAACATAATTTATAAGAAAGTCGTATTTAGTTTTCTATATACTAAAAAAATACTAGTTGTTTGTCTTGTTCGTTTGTCGAACATAGCAAACATAATTGTTTGCAATATTTGTTTGTCAAATATATTAAACATTATACTTAAGATATTTGTTTCTCGAATATATCAAATATAATAATAAATTTGTCTTAAAGACGTAGAACTTAAATTACTAATATAGCTTTAATAAGTTTATAACACTATTCTTTTTTTTTCAAAGTTTTTGTTTCGAAACTCAATATCTTCTTATTATGTCTTTAAGAAAAATTAATACTAAAAATTCTTTTTTCAAAAGAAAGATTTTTTTGATGCTTTAAGTTCAATATCTTTAGCAATGCGTTCTTGTTATAATTGTACAATGTTTAGTAAAATCTATTGTGTAAGTAATAATTTTAAAAAGTGTGTAGAGTGTGTGCGATCTAATTGTAACTATAATTTAACAATTTCTCTTGTGTCGATTAAACAAATTTATAAAGAATAAATGTGTTTAAAGAAAGAAGTACGCAATGCGCATATAAAGCTAAGTTAACTAAAAAAACAATTAGATTTTTTAAAAAATAAAAAGAAAAAAATAATTGTAAAAAAATAAAAAAATATTAATAATTTAAAAATAAATAAAGCATATTTTGTTAAATTTGTTACAAAGATTTTCGAGTTGCTATTTGATATATTGTTCGAACAATTTTGACTTTTAATTGATTAAAATTAAGATACTATTTTTATATTTTATTTTAATAAAATTTCTTTAAAAAATTTCGATAGCAATTAAAATTCTTCTTTATTTCTTATATATTTTTTAAGATAAAATATTTTTTTTATTTAATAAGATACTTTTAATTTTTTTATTATAGAATTTTTTCGACTTCAAATTAATTTTTTTTTTGCAAATAAAAATAAAATATGTTTTGTAAAGACGTAATTGAGTTTGCTAACTTTAATAATAAAATATAAAATACTAGAAATATTTTGGCGTTCTTAGATAAGTCGAGTTTGTAATTAATTAAATTCTTAATTTTCTTAATAAAAAACAATTTAACTTTAATATAATTTAATTTCTTGTTTAACTTCTTTGTTCTAAGATTTTTTGTAAAAAAATATATTTTATTTCTTTTTTTTAGTTAAGATGTTGTTTTTCGTTTCTTATTTTAATATTTAATTAATTTTTTTTGCATTTTCGAGATATTGTTGTGTATCTTTTTTAGTATTGCTATTTTTTTAATAATTAATTGCGCAAATAAATATATACGTTCTTTCTTAAAAAGATTTAATTCTTTGTTATAATTGACGAAAAAAAAAGTTATTTTAATAATATTTAAAATCTTTGCATTAAGTGCTAGTTATATTATAGATAAAAGTAATATTTAATTGCTATAAGTATTGTTAATATAATATTTTAAATATTGCTCAAAACTTTGATTTGTTTTTTCTATTTAATTATTTGTAATTAAGTAATAAACAATAGATATTCGTAGTCTTGTATTTAATATTAGAAGAAGTGTCTTTTAATAATTAGACGTAAAGAGCTTGTCTTTGTTATTAGTTAGTCTCTTAAGTATATTGTAATATTATATAAGTCGATTTAATATAATATATTTTAGTTGTTTTGCGATAAACTTCTCTTTGCATACGATAATATATAAGTACTTAATAAACTTATTAATTATTATTAGTATCGAATTATATTTATCTTTAGTTGCTAAGTTTGTTAATTTAAACAACTTAATAATAAAGTTTATAGTAACTTTATCTTATAACAATTTAAGTAATTTTTAATATTAAATTTTATTATAGCTTGCGTGTATATTATATTTGTTCTACTAATAACTAAGACATCGTTTAATATATATTTCGATAGCTTGTTTTATTTGTAAAAACTAACAATGTTAATGTAAAAACTAAAGAGTTTTTGTTACTTTCGAATGCTTTTGCAATAATTTATTATAATACTCTTTTATATATTTGTCGATTTTGTTAATAAATATTTGAAGTTTTTCTTTCTTTATTAAAAATTCTTTCGTATTATTTTAAAGTATTTGTAGTATAATATTTAACTCGTACTTGTTTGTTAATAATAATTTGTTTTTGTTGATTTTAAGTATATTATAATTAAACAATTTCTTTGTTTTTATATAATTACTTCTTTTGTTAAGTGCGTTTGCTTTATTGTTATCTTTGTCTAAAATATATTGTATTTTAAACTTGTACTATTTAAGTCTCTCTAATTATTGCATTTGTTTTCTATTTAATTGCTTTATAATAGTAAAGTGCACAAGATTTTTGTAATTTGTAAAAATTATAAATTTAAATAATTTTTCTATATATATTTTTTATAACTTTAAGAAAATTATTATAACGAGTAGTTTCTTATTATAAACATTATAGTTCTATTTAATTAATAAAAGTTTTTTCGAAAAATATGTTATTAGATGTTATATATATTTTAATTTTTAATTAAAATATATATTAATAACTAGATTTAATATGTCGATTTTAATTTTGCTTAACAATTGCAAATTGTATATTTTTAATACTAACTTTTTTAAATATTCTAACTTAAGATTTTAAAATAATTTTTCTTTTGCAAATCTTTATAATTATAACGTATTTTTTTTTGTAAAATTTGTTAATAATATCGCGTTTATTAAGTAGTTTTTAATAAATTTCTTGTTATAGTTTATAAAATCTAAAAAAAATTGTACTTTTTTAACATTTATTAGTAATTTTTATTTTTTAATTGTTTGTAATTCTTTAAGATTTATGCGTACTTTATATTGTTCAATAACAAATTTAAAAAAATTAATTTTTTTTTAATAAAATTTGTATTTCTTTGACTTAAAATATAAGTTTTTTATATTTAAATATTTTAATACTTTAAAGATATAACTAATATATTTTTTTAAAATTTTCGAATAAATTATAATGTTGTTTAAATATATTATAACAAATTAATTTAAATATTGTTGTAATATATTATTAATTATTTCTTAATATATTATTGAAACGTTTGTAAATTCAAATAGTATTATTATGTATTTGTATAATTTATATTATATGCGAAAAGTTGTTTTTTACTCTTTTTTTGTTTTTATTCTAATTTGATTGTACGTTTCTTGTAAGTCTAGTTTAATAAAGTACTTTGCTTTAAATAGTTGATCTTAAAGTTTATTAATATTAAATAGTAAATATTAATTTTTAATTGTAACATTATTTAGCTTTTAATAATTAATATATAGATAAAAAGTTTTATTTTTGTTTAATACAAAAAAAATTAAGTATCTTGTTTATAATTAGAATTTTTTAATAAATTTTTTTTTGTTTTTTGCTAGATATTCGCAAAGTACTTCGAGCTTTTTTTTGAATAAAATATATATAAATTTAAACGTAAATTGTTTGCTTAATTTAAATTTAATTTTGTAATTTTACAATTAATATTTAGAGAGAATCTTTGTTGTTTTCTTTTTTTAGAATAAATACTTTTAATTATTGTATATTTATAATATGTGTTTTAACAATTTCTTTGCTATATTAAATAGTTTAAGACTTTTAAAAAATTTGTAATTTTCTTTACTTATTTTGATTTTGTAATTTAATTGTTTTTTGCTAGTACTTGTTAAATTAAACTTTATTAAATTGTTTTTTTGCAAAAATATAAATTTGCTATTTGCGATCGATTTTCGATTTTCGATTTTATCTTTTATCTATTACTAAATGTTATTAATGCGTAGATTAAATATAAATTACGTAATTATATTGCGCAAATCTAAGTACTTGTGTATTTTAATTAACTTCTAAATTGTATTGCTTTAATAAAGATATTTTTAAAACAATATTATAAGTAATTATTTTTACTATATTAAAAATTAGTTTCTTGTAATGTTGCTAAATAGCTATTAGTAATAATTTTGTTTCTTTATTTACTTTTTTATTTTTGTTAAATAATAAGTTTTTATTTACAATTATTAAATTGTATACGTTAGATTTCTTTTAAGTAAAATATTCTTTTCTTTTAGTAAGAGCTTTAATTATAAAATTATTTATTGTATTAAAATCGATTATTGTAATAAGTTAATAATTATTAATTTTAATTAATATAATAAAATATTATATATATACTATTAAGTTTAATTGTTATTATTAAACTAATATATTGCATTTCTTTAATATATTTTTTATTAAAAAATTTGATTTTTTCTTTGTTTTTGTGTTGCGAATTTTGCTTCGAATATTTGCTTACGCTAAGCTTTCTTTTTATACTAAATTAATAACTTTAATTTTCTAGAAAATTAATTAATTTTTTCTTTGTCTTTTAGATAAATTTAATATAAGTTGTTATAATATTTTGTTTAACTAAGCGTCGCATATTTCTTTGTTTTCTTTATTTTTTTTAAGATAAGTTTATATTGCTTAGTTGTTGTTCGATTTTATCAAAAATTTCTCTTTTAATAGTAGCGTTGCTTCTTAGCGCTTTCTCGCATTTATTTACGATTTATTTTATTTTATTTTTCTTTAATAAATTAGTTAAAGTCTTAAGATGTTTTGTAATATTGTTTAGATATTTGTAAAAATTCTTTTAATTATATTTGTTGTCTAAGTTTGTTATTAGATAAAAGTATAACATTTTTAGTTGTTTTGCTCTTATAGTTTTATTAAATATTTAATTGATTTTTTACGTAAATGCGAATATTTTGTTTAATAATATTTTATCTAGAACTTTCTATAACTAATTTAGATTTTTTATTAAATAGTAGTTGTTGTTCGATCTAGTCTTAAGAATATTTATCTTTGTATCAATTTACTTCTTAATATTGTTCTAACTATTAAATATCTTTTTTAATATAATATTGATCTATTGACGATTTATTAAATTTTATAATTAATAATCTCTTGCAAAGTAATTTAATTTGCTATATAAATAACACGTTTTTTAAGATTTGTTATTTTGCTTTTTTCTATTTTTTTTTTATGTTGTTAAATAAAATCTAGTTTTAGAAATACAAGTTTACAATAATTAAAATTATTATATTTCTAATTAAAACAAAATTCTCTTTGCTAATATTTAATTGTTAATTCAAAGAAGATTTTTATTCTTTCTTAAGATTAATTGTATTTTTTTTATAGCTCTTTTATATAATTTGTTGTTGAAATCGATAACTACTTCGATAAGATTAAATATGTCGTTAAAAGTTTTTTTATTACACATAATTTTATTCTTTAAATTGTTTTTAAGATTTTGTCGAAACATTATTATAAGTATAATATTGTTTTATTTGATTAAATTAATTTATTTTTAAAATTTAATAACGTAGTTTGTTGCAAAGATTTGTTAAGTTAAATACTAAATTACTCTTTTTATAATTTGTTTTTTGTTAAATGTTTTAAAAATTCTTCGAAACTCTCTTTTAAAATTATTAAAATTTATAAATATTGTACAAAAGTTTTTGCTATTATTTTTCAAGTATTTTTGTAAATTTAATTTGAGTCAATGTTAAACTCTTTCTTTAAAAAATGTTAATACAAAAATCGTTTTTTGATTTGCTAAAACAAGATAGAAGATAAAATAAATATTTATCTATATAAATTAGTTCTTTAAGTTAATACAATCTTTATAATAAATATTAAGTTTGTTAATTTTAATTTTGTTGTTTTTTATAATTAATAATCGACGTAATACTAATAAGTTAATACTTAAGATAGAGACGCGTTAATTTAATATAAACATTTTTAAAATATTTAAAGTGTTATGCTAGTATTTTCTTCAAAAGTATTAAAATAAATTATGTTATTAAAAAGATTTGTAGATTTTTTCAAGCAATACAAGTAATTACTTAATAATAAGAGTTTGCAACTATAAACAATTTCTATATTTAATAAATTTTAAAAAAGATTCAATAAATCAAAGTAATAATAAGTAAAAATTTATAATAAGTTAAATACGATTTATAAAAAAGTTGTGTTTGATTTTTTATATATTAAGAAAATACTAGTTGTTTGTTTTGCTTGTTTGTCGAACATAGCAAATATAATTGTTCGCAATATTTGTTTGTCGAATATATTAAACATTATGTTTAAAATGCTCGTTTCTTGAACATGTCGAACATAATAATAGGTTCGTCCCAAAGACGTAGAACTTAAACTACTAGTATAGCTTTAATAAGCTCGTAATACAAATATTATAAAATTATATATAATTCGATTTTTATAATAGTCGATTGCTATACAAAAATAATTAGATATATATTTGTAATTACAAGAATTAATATTGCAAAATTAGCAAAAATATTTTTTAATAAAATTATTTTATATTTCGAAATATTAGCTAATATAATAAGCAACAAAAAATCTATCTTTACTAGTATCTTCTTATTTGCTATATATTTCTATATATAAATTAGAAAACAATTAAATATTGTTTTCTATTTTTAAACAAATAATTTAATCGAACAACAAAATTAAATTCTTAAATACTATTTTTGTATTTATACTAGTACTAAATAGACAAAATAAACAAATCTATTATTAAAAATAGAATTTGTCTATAACAATAATTATTATATTTTAATTAAAATTTTGTTGTTTTATTTAATATATTATTACTATTCGAAAATCTACTATAAAGTTAAAAACAATTTTATTAAAAAAAAAAAATTGTTAATATAGAAATATATAAAATAGTTTTATAATTTAAAAAAAGTTTTAGTAAAATATCTTAAAAATATTGTTGTACAATAATTAAATACTATAATAAAAAATATAAATTAAAAAGTTTTGCTATAGAAAAATTAATTATACTCTTAATTAGAAATCTAAAATTAAAAAAATTTAGCAAAAAACTATTGTACAAATATATTAAATTATTTAGAATTAAAAACAAAATTAGAATACAAATTTATTGTTTTATTCTATTTAATATTTATCAAATTTATAATACTTTTTATATTTTATTTCTAAAACTATATTTGTATTGCGCTAACAATAAATAGACAAAACAAATATTGCAAACTTTGAAACTTGTTAACAACAAAATTTAATAAAAAATTAGAAAAATTCTAGATAAGACTAAGTTAAAGAGACAAATATAGTATAAAATTAAATAGATAAACTAAAACAAAAAATATAATTAATAGCTAAAAAAAAAGTTTCTAAATAATATCGATAAATTATTAAAAACTTTAAAAAACAAATATATAGCAAATAAAAACAAAAAAAACAATACAATATATATTGTAACAATAGCAATTATATTAATAATAATCTATTTAATAGAATATTGCGCAATTGTTATTGCATTATTATTGTATAAAAGTTACAAAAAAAGATTTTTTTATTCTATTACATAAAATATTAGAAATAATAGAATTTTTTTTTAAATATAAATACTTAAAATATAATTTAAAAATATAATTATCTTATTATTATTAATCAGTTTACAATATATTATAATAACTTAGCAAATTTTTAACATTTTATTAAACTTATTTTCAAACAACTAGAGAAAATTTTCGAATTTATTTAAAAATAAATTGTTAAATTTTTTCGAATTAGTTATAAACAAATTTTCGAAATTGTTTAAAATATTTATATTATTTTAAGAAAAACAAACTATAGAAAATCTATTTTATACAATTTTTTCTATTTCTATTATAGATTTACTTTTATTGCTTATATATATTTTTATATTTTCTATTTTTTAAAAAATATATAAATAAGCAAAACGCAAGCAAAATTAAAATAAAAATTTATTATATTTTTATTTAATAATCTTGTTAATAACTCAAAATTACTAAAAGATCTTATTGCAAAATTATAAAATTTTGCATTTTTTTTTTCGAATTTGTTTTATTTAGATTAATAATAAATTTAGAAACAATTTGTTTTAATTCTATTTTTTTTATTTCTATTAATAATTTATTTTTGTTTTTGTTTTTATTTTGTTTTAAATTCTAAATATATATTAATAAGATATTAAAAAATAGACAAAAATATTTATTTTTAATATTTTTTAAAAAAGTAAATTAATTAGTTGTTGTATTTTAGTAAAAAATTTATTTTAAATTATTTTTATTTTTGCAAACTTTTGTTTAAATTTAATCTAATAATTTTAAACAAAAATTAAATATTGTTTAAATTATTAAATATATAATTAAGTTTAATTTGTTATTAATAAAGTAAATTTTTCATTATATTGTTAGTTTTTTATTGTATAAACTATATTTTTTTGTATATATTTTATATATCTAAAAATTGTATTTTTTATTTTAAGTTTCTTGCAATAATGTAACTCAATAGTTTATTATCTCTATATATATTACTTCTTGCGAGTGTTTGCAACGCGCGAACATCTCGCAAGTGCTTTTGACGCAATTGATTTAAATTCTATTCTATTACAATAGTGTTTGTATTTGTGTTTCAACTCGATGCGACGCACTACATTTAAGTCTTAAGATTAATTTCTTTTGTAATTATTAATTAGACGATCGTGAACGCAAATTTGACGTTGTATGTCTTGAAGAAGTCTAGTAATTTGTGTCGCATGTCACGTCGTCGCACGTAGATGTGCTAGAATAGACGTAAGTGTATTGTCGTAAAAACAACATAATACGCGCCCAAATTGTTATGTCGTTGCGACGACCTCTAAGCAAGCATTATGCCAATAAGATTTCTAAGTGCGCAACACACTAGGAATTTTTCGATAATCTTAGCGTGACTCTAGATTAACCCTAAAATAATCTTGAAATAATCCTAGAAATTACTCTAAATCTTGAGACAAGATTTCTAGAAGAAGAGATAATTGTAACCCAATAGTTTGTCATTCCTATATATATTATTTCTCGCGAGTGTTTGCAACGCGCGAACATCTCGCAAGTACTTTTGACGTAATCGATTTAAATTCTATCTTGTTACAAATAATTAATAACAAATTTTTTTATATTATTTCGAAAATATTTAACAAACTAATAAATATTAGCAACTATTATATTATAAATGCAAACAAAATTTATTACAATATAGCAATTTAATTTGTAATAAAAAATTCTGCAACAAATACAAATATTTCTTTTTTTGCAAATATATATATATTTGTCTATACAAATTATATATAAAAGATTATTACAAATTGTAATTTGTCAATTTTACAAATAATAAAATAATAAAATAATTTATTCTTATATTTTCTTAATTTCTTAGAAAATATAGTTTAAAAAAACAGAAGAAAAAAAGAAAATATATATATATTAATTTGAGATTTGTACTATATATATAAGCTTTATATATTGTTGTTTTTGCAATAGTTTACTTATAGCAATAAAGCAACTACAATTAAGAAAAATATAAAAAGAAAAAAGAAAAGAAAAGAGAAACAATAATGTTTATATTTATAATTTATCTAGTATTTGCACAATACTAATTTTATTTTAAATTTTATTTAGAATTTTGACAACAACAAACAATAAAACAATAATATATTATAAATTATTATTGTTGTTATTATATTATTTTATAAATTGTATTAAATTAAAGTATAAATTTATTTCTATTAAACAAAAGATTCTTTTTTTTTTAATTTTCAAAAAAATTTAAAAAGATTTTTAACAAACTCTTGCAATACTAATATTTAGTAGACGTTTTTGTCTTAATAAAACTAATATAGCTTTTTATATTATTAAGAATCAATACTTTAAAAGAAAAGATAACTATAATATTATAATATTTTCGATATACTAGTATCTTAGAATATAGCAAAGCACGTAATTTCAAGTATCTATAAAAACTCTAAATAGCACAATATCTCTTTTTAATTAAATAGCAAAAAATAGACTTGTATATTATAGCAAGTATTAGATAGAAAGAAAGCTTATTTCTTGTTGTTTTTTAACAATTAGTTCTACTACTATCTATCTTATATAGTTAGAATATAGTAATACAAGTCTATTATATCTTACGTCTTTTATATCTTAGTGCGTCAACGAGAAGCAAGCGCATTCGCATCTTATATCGAAGAAGTTTGTATCTAGAGATTTTCAAAATATTTCTCTCGCTCAATCTTATCTTTATAATACTTTTATCTTAGTCTTTACTATAAGTTAGAGTTGAGCGCTCTCGAAGTTGCATTTTATATCTTTAGTAATCTATCGAATCTTCAATAGACTAATTGTTCGAGTCGATTTTTTCTCGAAATCTATAATTCGACCCGAAAGTTATACCTAATTAGGCCAAGTTTTAATCTAATATAGTTAGAATTTTTATAATTTATGCAATTCGATTCCAACTATTAGAATCGAACGATCAATTTAATCTTTAATAACTTTGTCGATTTCGATAGACGTCTTAAAATAACATTCTTAACTTTCGAATAAATTAAAGTTGTTTAATATATACAATACTAATAGTTTTTATCTTTAAGAATAATCGATCGAAACTTATTATTAATCGCGATATTGTATTATTTTATTATAAAGAAAGTCGACATACTTGACAATAATTTTATTATCTTTTTTTAACTAATTGTTGTTATTGTATTTTAAGATTGTTTATGTAATATTTATTGAAAGTTAAATACAAGAATTGATACAAAAAATAATCTTTAGATAAATTAAGACTTCTTAATTTTGCAAATATTCTAAAAAGAGAAGTATTAAACTTAATAAACAATTTATTTAAGTTAAGCAATATAAAAGATAACACAAGTCTACTATAACATTGTAGAGTATAGATCGATTAAACGAATATATATAAATATAAAAGTGTACAAAATCTTTAGATTTGCGAAGCAAATATATATTCGAAATTAAAGAATAGAATTTTTATTTAAATAATAATTGCATTTTAAATTAGTAAAACTATTTTAACAACTTTATATATATTCGCTTAGTATATATATTTGTTCGAAATAAGTATGTCGACGTCTTTTTCTTTTAAATTAAGCAAAAATAGTATTTAATTATAATAGATTAGCAAATATAATTTTGCAATATAGACTTAATAAGCTTTATAGTTTTATATAAAACTATATTGTATAATTGCTCTTTTAATTTATTTTTACTTATTTTGTTATCTTGTTTCGAATACTTGTTTATATAAAATATCTTTTTATTTATTTGTAAGTATTTTTGCAATTTGCAATTAAATAGAACTAAGTTATATTATCTATAGTTTTAGTACTACAAGTTCGAACAATTAGTTAAATACTTTTAGTTTTTCTACAATTAACAATAGTTAAATATTTTAAAAACAATTATTTGTATCTCCAAGATAGATATTATTGTCAAAAATACTACTTCGAACTTTTTAGTTTCTAAGACAATCTACGAAGTCTCTATTATTTCTAACGCTTCGAATTATTTGCTAAATACTCTTTATATATTTTTATTATCTATTTATACTTCTTATATTAATAGTAAAGTTAAGATAGATTCTTTAAATGCAATTGCTTTCAAATTTTTTATAGATATTGTTAACACAATATTCTAAAAAAAAGATTAGATATTAAATATCTTTTATATATTAATTTTTATATCTTTAACTATTTTTGCAAATTCTATTTCTATATTTGTTAAAAGAAAACTTATATTATTGTCGATTCTTTTTTAATTTCGATCTCGATTAATTATAGAAAAGAAATATTCTATTTCTATTGTTTTTATTGTAGACTAATAATAGTCAATTCTTATATAAATTTTGTTACTAAATTTCAAGTTTATTATTATAAACTATTGACTATATCTTAAAATATTAACAAACTATTCAAAAAGTATTTTTTAATAACAAAAAATATTAATTAAGAATTTATCTACTAATTAGCTTAATTAAATCTATAATAATTATCGATTTGTCTACTTATAAACTACAAATATACTAAACGTTATTAAATTAAAGTTGAGTTTTTGTAAATATTAATTATACAAAAGTTATTGTATTTTTGTTATATTTCTATTTGCAACAAATCTTTGAGAAATTCT
>JAABUL010001372.1_pt1 | contig 46899 bp, 5 predicted proteins | sample 5559151 | NCBI WGS metagenome assembly JAABUL01 (sample SAMN10711876, study PRJNA513368) | rock metagenome | isolation source: Antarctica rocks | place: Antarctica: Victoria Land, Pudding Butte sud
TTTATATTGTATATTTAGTATTTTATTATTAATTTTTAAATTATGCTATATATTGTTTTTAATAATATATTCGAGTATCTTAAGAGAACTAAATCTAATTCTAAAAAAAAAAAAAAAAAAAATTTTCGATTAATATATTTAAGTATATTTTGATTTCTTACTTAACTATTTTTAGAAAATTTATATTAAAAAGTATATAAATATTCGAATAAAATTTTAAAATCTTAAGAATCGATTATTATAATTATTTTGTAAATAAGTATTAACTTTGAAAATCTTAGCTATTAACAAATATTAAATTAATTTTCGATTATATTATCTTTTTTTTTTCTAATTATAATAATGTCTTTGTTAAGCTCAATTTTAAACAAGAACAATATTGTTGATTAATTCTTAAAAAATATATACATAAATTCAAATTACTAAGAGCTTAGCTAAAATATTTAACAATAACAAAATTAATTTGAAAGGTTTAAATTAGAAAAGTATCTTTTTAGATATTATTTTTAATCTAAGCTTTTATGATATTGATATTATATTTATTATAAAAGTTATTAATTATTATAGCGTAACTTAAACTATATTAATTACAATTATATTATTAAATTCTTAATTTTTAAAAAATAATTTATTAATATAGAGTTTAAATTTTAAGTTAATTTTGTTTAATCTTAGCTAATTTTTTTTAGTTATTAAAATTCAATTTACAAGAACAAATATATACAAGTATTATAGTATAACAATTTAATTAATTGTAATAAGCTCAATCTACAACTCTAAAATAACTATAAAAAACAATTGAAAAAGTAAAACAAAAATATAAACAATTAGAATAAGTTAAGAAAATATAAAATAATTTTTAAATACAATACTAGAATACTCGAATATTATATTTTAAATATATCGAAAATTTAATATAATTATTGTATTAACTTAAATATCTAGTAATTTAATTACAATTGCAACAAAAATTATAACAATTCGAAAATCTTAATTTTCTTAAAGTTTTTTTAGTATTTTTTGAGTTCTCGAATCTATTAAGTATATAATTGCTAAATCGATGCTATTTAACAAAGCAATAATAGTTGTATTGTTAATTAAAAATATATTAATAGCAATTTATATAATCTTCGATCTTTTTCTATTAAGTATCGATTATTAATTTTATTAATAAAAAATATATTATAAACAAACAATTATAGCAATAGATTTTGTTTTAGCTAGCTTAAATCTTAGATCAAATATAGTATATTTAATTAAATATTAAGTTTCTTCAATTTATATCTATTGTTTAGCAAAAATTATAATAATCGATTCTTAATACTATTATAAAATATAAAATTAGTATTTACTAAATAATATTTATATAATTTGTAACTAAATCTAGACGTCAAAGATTATAAATAGAAAAATAGAAAATAAATAAATAAAAAAGCTAAAAAAACAATAAAAAAAAAGATTTAAATTTTGCTAATACTATTCTTAGACAATTATTATATAATAAAGTATAATATAACAACTATTAAACTTTAATATTTGCTTTTTTCGATTTTTAAAAATTATCTTATATATTAATTTTTAATTTTTACTTTTTGTACAATACTAAATATAGTTAACTTTAATATCTCTTATATACAATTAACAATACTTAATATTAATACTTGCTAATAGAATTTTATATATATTTTATTGTTATTGTGCAAATTAAGCGCAATATTTTAATTATATATTTTTAAATAAAGCAAGTATAAGTTTGAATACAACAATACTTTACAAACAAATCTCGAAAAAACTTAAATAAAAAAGCTAGAAACAAATACAATTATATTAAAAACACAAATTTGCTATTATATAAAAAAAGACTATTAAATTAAAATAATATAATAAAGTTTAATAATCTAGAGTATAAATAGATTTGCAAAAATATTTAATTAAAACAAAAAGTAAAAAAATAGCAATAATAGTATTGTTATTAAGAAATTGTATTAGTAGTTTTATAAAATAACCTTTTATTTATAGAATATTTAAAGATAGCAAGATAAACAATTTTTAAATAATTTTTAATATATATAAATAACTTTTTAACTTCTAATTTAAGAATTGCTTTAACAAAATTTAATCTAGTATATATTTTGTCTAATATATTAATATAGAAGTTTATATTTAATATATAAAGCTAATATATTGTTTTTTAATAAATTAGTTAATTTATATATTTAAGTCGATTAAGATTAATAATTGCAAAAAGTAAATAAATATAGTTAATCTTAATTTAAGTTAATATAGAGAGCAATTTAATATTTTGCTAATTTTGTAAGAACTTTATATTATTGTTAAGTTTTTTTGTAAGAATTGCAATTAAGAAGCAATTAATTATTAATATTATACTCTAATTAATTAAAAAATAAGCTTTAAAGTTATTTATTAATATAGCTTTAATTATTTAAGTTAATTGCTTTTAGTTAAAGCAAATAACTTAATTACTTTAAGACAATATTTAAGTCTATTTTGTAACAATTTTGTCAAATATATTATTAAATTGTAATAGAAAGTTTGCAAATAGATAAAAACTTAATATAATAATATTAAGTATCTATATATTTATTATGTTGTTATAGAGTTGTATAATAATAGAGTTTAAGATTTCTAATACTATAAAGAGATTTATATTACAATAAGTCTTTAATTGTTTATTGTTTATTAATTTAAAATTGTTTATCTTTGTTAGTAATAATAACTTTGAAATTACAAAAATATTAACAAACTTAATATTGCAATAAGTCTAATTATTGTTATAAAGATAGAAAATTGTATTAAAGATTTGTTAAAATATTATAATTATTTTATTAATTATAACTTGTTTTAGATCTTTTAATATTTTATATTTAACAAATTCTATAATTAGAATTAATGCTACAATATTCTTAAAAAAATTATTTAAAAAGATAGTTATAATATAAAATTAATTGTTGTTATTAGTACAATTTTATATAATTAATAATCTAAGAACTATATACGTAATTAATACTCTTAAAATATTAATTTTTACAATATATATATTTATTAAGTTGCTTAATAATATAGAAATTTTCTTAATAATTTACAATCTTTAATATTGTTTTGTTAAATCTTTAATAGAATTAATTTATTAAAGTAAGTTTTTCTATCTTTAAAGAAATTTAAGACGTATAATATTGATAAGCTAATTGTTTAAGACTCTTAATACAAATTGTATTTTATTCAAAATAGTATCTTTTTCAATTTTGTTTAAAATTGTCTTAACAAGATTTTTAAAATAAAATTAATAGACAAAAAATAATTAGATCGATCTAAATATTATTATAAACAAAGATAGAAATTAATATTTTGCGCAATATTAATTCTTTAAATCGAGAAAATATAACAACAATATTATAGATAGACTTGTTGTTAACAATAAGTATTTCTATATTTATATTTATTATAATACAAAAATACTTTCGACTAATACTATCTTTAAAAGATTTGTTATATAGTAGAATATTGTATATTTCTTTATTATTGTTAAATACAAATCTTAAACTCTAATTGTTTAAAAACTAATTAAAACTAAATATAATATATACAAAAAATTAAAATTTTAAAACTAATATAATCTAATATTATTGCTTTATTATTCTTAAAGAAAAAGAGAAAACAAAATATTGTTTGTTATATAATAGTAGTAGTATCTTAATTGTCGCTTTTAATATTAATATTAGCTTTGCAATAAATTGTAACAAATTTGAAATTTAAATTATACTAAAAACTATAATATTAACAAAATTGTTTTTTTGCTATAAAATAAAATGCAATATTATATTAAATAAATACTTGTTCTACATATTTGTTTATTTAAATTAAAAAATTCTTGTTATTAATTTTTTGCAAATTCTTATCTTGCTATTCGATAATTATTATTAAGTTAAAATATATTTTTTTGCAAATTTTAATTACTTTTACTTTAAAAATTTAATTTTAGATTTTAATATTGTATTTTAGAGACTTATAATTTTTAACAATAATTAAATTTCTAAATTTTCTATCGATTAGACTTAACTTTTTATCGAATTGTTTAAAATATTGCTATATTTAAATTCTTTAGATTCTCTTAAGTATTAATAAGTTTAATTTTAAGTAAAAGTATAGCAACTTTATCTTCTAAATAGATACAATAATTATTGATTACTTGTTGCTAATTTCGAATATTAAAAAACTAAAATAAAATTTTTAATTTTTAGAATAATATATTGCGAGAAACAACAATTATAGATTTGCAATATTAACTATTAAAGAATTAAGTTATTGTATTAATTTAATACTTAAATAAAAAACAATATATTTGCGCAATAACAAAATATTAACAATCTAGTTTACTAAAGATATAAGATTGTATTTTAAATATAAATTATTAATTTTATATAAAAAGATATTGTTAATATAGAATACTAATAGATAAAAATCGATTATTATAATTTATAGTTAAATAATTTTGCTATTAATACAATATTACTATTGTAGCTTACTATATATTTAAAAATAAACAAAATATCTATTGTATTTTTCTTAAAATTATTTATAAGAGTGTTCTTTTTAATAAAAATAATACAATCTTTGAATCTAAATATATAATAGTAACAAAGTAATAGACTTTGTTGTTAAATAACAAAAATACAACAAGTAGAAAATACAAAATTTAATAAAAACAAAATTTTATTTAAATATTAAAAAAGAAAGATTAAATAAATTAATTTAATATAAAATATACAAATATTTAGTTTTCTTAAAGTTACTTTTTTATTTTAAAAATAATTCTTTTTAGCTATTTTGTTAAAAACAAATTATTAGCGCTTTCTATTGTATTTTTAGTAGCAATAAATAGTATTTTTGTATTTTAATTATAGACTCGAACAATATTTTTATTTTTTAACAATATATTGTATTTATATATGTTAATAGTAATATCTAAGTCGATTATTTTGCGTTAATAATTTGTTAATTATTGTTAAAGCTTATACTTAATATAAAGATTAAATAAAATTATTTTTAAGACTATTTTTAGTATTAATATAAGCAACAAAAAGAATATTATATTAATACAAATAAGTTTAATTATTAAATTTATAAGTAACAATATTAATAAAAGAAGAATATATTATTGCTAAATAAACAAAGCTTCTATATTAATTAAATTTGTAAAAAAAAAAATTTAAAAAAAGTATTTTTATAAAGTCTTTTAGTATATAATTATACAATTATAGTCTCGAAAATTTAAATTTACTATTTTGACAAAAATCTTTAAATAAAAATAAATAAAATAAAAAGTTCGAGTCTTAAATAATTTATAAAAATATTTAATTAAAATATTAATTGTTTAAAATTTAAATCTATTAATTACAATAATTTAACAATATATAATATTAAGCAATTAATTGCAAAAAAATTTTAAAAGTATAATTATTTTCTATATTATAAAAGAAATTAAATTAAATATATTTAAAATTTGTTAAATTTGTTTTGTCGAATTATAAGAAAAGTGCAAAGATAACAAAGAGATTGTATTGTATAATAAAAAAGATATAAATTTGTAATTGTCTATTTTGTCAAAATAATATATAGTAAACTTAGTATAGCAATTTTACAAAAATAGAAAAAGATTATACTATATAATTAACAAGTTTGTCTAATATTAAATTATATAGATTTGCAAAAATAGAAATATAGAAAAACTTTTGTTATTTATACAAAATTAAGTACAATTTAAGTTTTTAATATATTTTGCTATTTTAGAAAATTAAAGATTTCTCTTTTGTTTAATACTATATTAATAAAAACTATAACAAAACTTAAAATTAAGCTATTCTAGCGCAAACAATATAATAAAAATTTTACTTAAATAAAACTAATAATATATTAAAACTAGCTTTAAATTGTAGACTAATTTATAGTATTAGTTTAAAAAGTAAATTTGTTGCAAAAATAGTAAGTATATTGTTTAACAAATCTCTTAAGTATATAAATCGAAAAATATTTATAAGAGTTTAAACAATATAGAGCAATCTATATATTTAAGTTTATTTTAACTCTTATATATTTAATTAATTTGTACTATAAACAAGTTCTTTTATTTTTATAAAATAGAAATATAATAATTCAAATATTGCAACTTACAAGATAAAAGAATTGTTGTAGACTACAATTTTAAATTGCAATCTAATTAGACTATTAAAATTGTCTAGTTTTTTCAAAATACAAAAAAAAAAGATCGACTAATTTCTAACTAATTTAATACTATATTGTTAGTGCAAAAAAATACAATTTTAACTTAAATACAAATTGTATTTTTAGACATTATAATTTAACAAGTTTTTAGCAGAAATACTAAAGTTATTGTTGCTAATTATTTATTGCAATTATATATTTGTTTTTGTAATAAAACTAATTGTAAATCGAAGTTGTTTGCAAGAAATAATAATATAATATAATTTTTGTTTTTGTATAAAGTTTAATTTGCGCTAACTAATATATATTAAATATTGCAATTAATTAAAAGAGTTATAATTTTTTTAATTAAATTCGAATATTAATTGTTGTTGTTAAATAAACTATAATATATTATAAGAAAATCTATTAATTTTCAATACTTTATAGTATTGTATTTAATATATAGATTAACAATATTTTCTAAATAATATATTTGTACAATAACTTTTTTGCAATAAAGTTGATATATCTTGCAAATATTGTTTTATAATATTTTTTTTAAAGTTGCTATATTTGTACTAAACTTTAAATAAAGTTTTAAAAGTTAAAAGAAAACAACAATTATTGTTTAATTATTATTTTAATAACAAACAAAATCTTAATACTTATAATATTTTAATTTTAGCAAAAAAATAGTTTCTAACTCGAAAAAGAAATTTGTTATAAAAAGTATAATAACAATTTTAACTCTAATATTGTAATTGCTTAATTGCAATTATATATATTAACAAAGTTTCTTTATCTATTTAATATTGTCAATTTTTGTTTTACTTTTGTTACTAAAAATATTGAAATAAAAATAGTTAATTTTTATATTATTATTTAAGCAATTGCAAAACTCTCTCTATATATATTTGTTATTAAGAGAGAATATAAACAAGCAATACAAATATAAAATAAAATTGTTATTAAATATATAACAAAAATAAAATACTTTAGAGAACTTTGTATTCTTTTTTAAATTAATTTTTAAAAATAGTATTATATCTAAAATAATAAAAGAATATTACAATTTACAATTTGTTTACAAAATAAAATTAATAAAATTAATATATTTTAAATTGCTTCTCTAAAATAAATTAATATTATTAATTTTTGCTAATTAAAAGAATCTATAACTTGTAAGTAATTAGAAAATTATAAATAAGAGATAATTTTTTTATACTAAAGCAATTAATATAATTTAAGTATTGCAAAATATATAAGTTAACAATTTTATTTTAAAGTTACAAATAAAAGATCTATATCTTTTATAGAAATAATTTATTCTTAATTTTTTTTAATTATATATATTTGTATTTTATTAACAAATTAACTTAACAAAATCTTTTTAAGAAAGCTATTTAAAACAAATTGCAATTTTTTTTTTATATTGTTATTATTATAATTGATAAATAAGTACGCAAAGATATCTAATAGAATTGTTGCTATTATTACTATTTTGCAATTCGAGATATATTAAGTATTAATATCGAATATTTGTTGCTTTGCTTTAAAAATACTTTTAAGTATTTTTTTTAAAATAACAGTATTATAATATCTATTATTAAGTTAATATTAAAAGTAGTTTTGTACTTGTAAAAGAAAACTCTATTCTTTAGTAAAATAAATATTAAAAAATTGTTAAATAAAAATATTAAAGATCTTTGTGCAATAATTAATATTTTAAAACTTAATAAATATACTAAGTACAATAAGATTATCTACAATATTAATCAGCGTATAATATAAAAAATATATATTAGTATTTATTTAAACTTGTATTAAATATCTAATTAAAGAAATTTTAAATAAAAAAAGCTAATTTAATAATATTTTGCAAAAGTTAAAAAAACTTTAAAAATACAATATCTCAAATATTATTATTATTAATACTAAGAATTCTAAAATTAGTTGTTACAAATTTAATTCTTTTAATAACAAATATTTTCTAAAAACAAATAATATATTTGTTAACACAAAAATATAATTTCTAATTCTTTAAATTTGATTTTAAAATCTAAAAATAAATATTATAGATTATATATCTATAATTTAATATATATTTGAATTTTTTTTATAAATAATTTAAATATATAAAATACGTTTGCAATTGCTTTAAATACTTAGAGTCTAATTTAAAAATTTCTATATATAGCAAAGTTAAATTTTGCAAATTTATTTCGACAATTTAAAATTGCGCAATTAATATTTTTTTAAATATAAAATAACAAAGTATAATTTAATTGTTAAATTTAAAAATCTTTTAAAAGATACAAAAGAAATATTCTTTATATAACAATTAAAAAAAAAATTAGAAATTAAAAACTGCAAAACAAATTAGTATAATATAATTTAAATAAGTAAAATATCTATAATATATTCTTAATAAATAGATATCTATTATAATACTAAAGATAAGAAATTTGTTTATAATAACTATTAAGAAAAAGTAGCATCTAGTTAAGTTAAGAAAGATATAAATAAAAATTTTATAATCTTATCGAAGTTTGTTATCTAATTTGCTCTTAACAATAAAATTGAAAAACTTAATAACAAATAATATTGTATACTAAACAACTTAATATAAGAAATATTAAATATATTTTGCTAAAAACAATATTTTTTTCTTAAGTTGTATTGCTTATATTTTGTCTATTTCTTTTAAAATAACTTTCTTTAATTGTCGAAATTGTATTAATAAAGAAATCTAAATTTCGACAAAATATATAAATATAATTAAAATAAAGATCTTGCTATATTAAATAATATTTTTTTGCTATAAACTAAATTGTAAATTTTTTAAATTTAGAAAGCTATAAGTTATTAAAGTTTTTTTTTTTTTTACAATAATAATAATATATAATTAAATAGTTTTAAATAAAAAAAATATAGTTTAAATACAAAGTTATAATTAAAGCAAATATATAATTTAAAATAATTTATTAAAATCTTTAGCAAAGAAACAAATAATATTACAAAACAAAAAGATTAGATAACTATAAAATATATTAATTGTACTATATTCTTAACTACTTAATTAATTAATAAGTAAAATATTTTTATAATAACAGATCGACAAATATATTAATTAACAAATAAGTAATATTAAATTATTGTTTAGCAATAATAAAGAAAAGTTTAATTTAATAATAGCAAAATTAAGTCAAAGATTAACAAAGTTGTTACAATAATTGTATTTAAAATTGTTGTAAAAGAGAAATTTATATATAACAATTATTTTGTATTTGCGTTTAAGAAAGCAAATTATAAAAGAATATTATAACTAAGCAACTATTAATTAATTAAAGATTTTAACAATACAATTAATATAATAGATAGAAATCTTCTTTTAATTATGAATTTAAAGTTAAAATTTATAATTACAAAAATTTATAATAATAAAAATAAAGATAGAATTTGTTTTAATATCTTAAGTTAGATTGTAACTTATATTAATTACAAAATATTAATAAAATAGATAGTTTAAAAAGATTAATTCTAATTTAGATCTTATATTTTATAACAACTACTAAAAAAAATAGTAAAAAAAGAGAGAATTAAAATCGAAAACTTAAAGAGAATATTAGAAAATAAATTTCGAAATATTAGACTCTTTATTACAATTTATATTAAGATATTAAACAATTCTTTAATAATTGTTAATATACTTAAAATATAGAGAACAAAATTTAATAATTAAAAAATAAATTTTTAAGTTTTCGAGACAATATTAAAATCTGTTTTAAATACTTATTGTTTAAAAAGTTTAAAAATATATTGTTAAGTTTAGATTTAGATTTTAAAAATATAATATATTTAATTAAAATATTCGAATTTAAAAGTTGTTTAAAACTAGAGAAAAAATATTAAATTTTAGCAATTATTAACAATATAAAATTTTAGAAAATGCTAAGTTTGTTATTGCTAACTAATACAAAACTTTTAATTATTAAAATTTTGTTAAAACTTTAATTATTACAATTTATAAAACTAAATTGTTCGTACAAAAAATATTATATTGTTGCAATTTAACAAATTCTTTTATTTAGAAACAAATAATTAATTGTTAATCTATATATTAAAGATTTGTTAATATCTTAATTTTTAATAAGTATTTGCTAAATTTTAAAGAATAGATCTAAGCAAGTTTATATATTGCAATCTATAAGAAAAATATATAAATAAATACAACTTTTGTAATAAAGATATCTATTGTTATTTATATTAAAATTAGCGCAAAAAAAACTTAAATAAAAAAAAACAATAATTAATCGAATTTTTAAAATATAAGAGAAAAAATATTAAGCAATTGCAAAGAAAATTAGAGTTAAAATTACTAATAAATATATTAAATAATCTATTGTTCTTTTTAAATTTCTAATTTGTATTGTAGATTAAAATATTTAATAGACTATTAAGTTTTAAATATTCTAAGATAAGTTTATATTTAAGCACAAATATTATAATTATTTATTATATTTGCTAGAAACTAAAATACTATCTTTGTTATATTTAAATACAATAAAATTTAATATTTAAAAAAAATTACAATTGCAAATATCTAGTAAATTTTAAAACTATTTAGTTGTTGCAAATACAAAATTTGTTTTTATTATATTCGAATTTCAATTTTGTACAAAAGTAAATAAAAAAGAAAACACTATTTTCTATTATTACAAATGCAATGTTACACTAAAATATTTTATATTAATTGAAAAAAACTATATATATTATTCTATCTCTATTTACTTTTCTTAAAAATATAAAGTAACTAGAATTTAGCGTAAAAATAATACGCAATATACTTTTGTCTAATTGTTGTAAGTCTATATATATTGTCTTCTTTAAAACATTTCTTAATTAAAATTAATAAAATAGTATAATTTTAGTTCTTAATAGCAATTAATACTAATTTAGTATTAAAGACAACAAAAAAATTGCAATTAATTATAAGTATTGCTAGCTTTAAATATTTTTATAGCGCTATTTTCCAAATATAATTGCTATAGTTCTTTGAAAAAAATTTGACAAAACAAAATTGTTAATTAAATTGTTAAATAAACAATATCTATATAGACTAACTTAATTAATTAGTAAGCTTAGCTTCGATTTTTTGCAACTAAAAAGACTTATTGCGCAAAATTTAAATATTAAAATACTTTTAGTATTTTTGCAACAAACTTGTTTTGTTAAATACTATTTTATATCTATTAATATTTTTATTAGCTTTGTAATACAAATTTGCAATATACTTCAAGATATTATATTAAAAAAAGTCTTTAAAATAATTAAAATTAAACTTATTTTAAATAAAGAGTTTGCAACAAAGTATTAATGCAAAAAACTCTATAAAAACTTTTATTTATTTATTAAAAATTAATTTTCTCTCTCTAATATATACAAAATTAATTTGTCGAAAATTTTATACTTTATTGTTAATTATAATATTTTTTGTATTTTTTTTAATTTTAGTATATTTGTTGTTTTAAATATTGTGCAAAGCAAACTTGTTGTTCTTAATATTAGTTTAAAAATGTTCGATTTTTTGTCTTATCTCTTTTTATATGTTATAAAGTTTATTAAAAGATTTGCAAAGTATTAGTGTTTTGCTATTAGAAATAATAAAAACAATTTAATAAATATCTTATTAAAAATAACAAACAAAATTGTATTTAATAAATTAATAAATATAGATATTCTAAAAGAAGCAATTGTCGAAAATTAGTTAATAGCAAATAAGAACTTAAATAAAGTTTAAATAACTAATTCGAGCTAAGACAATATATATTATAACAAAAACAACAAAGTCGATAAATTTTTGTTATTGCAAATCTATAATTTTTTTTTGTTGCTATAAGTTTGTAAGTCTTTTTCTTTATTATTGTAAGTTTATAAGTTTTCTTTATTATTATAAATTTGTAAGTTTTCTTTGTTATTATAGATTTGTAAGTTTTTTTTGTTGTTGCAAATCTATAAGTTTTCTTTGTTGTTGCAAGTTTATAAGTTTTTTTTGTTATTACAAATTTGTAAGTTTTCTTTGCAATTGCTAGTTTCTAAATCTTCTTTATTGCAAAAAATATCTTAGTTAAATTTGTTAAATATTTTAGAATATTTAAATCTATTAATTAATTTGATTTTTAATATTATTTACAAAAATCTTGTTGCTAAATACAAAACTAATATTGTATATAACAATTTATTTTTTGTTAATATTAAAGAGACAATATATTAAGTATTTTATTTAAAATTTAATAATATAAAAAATATCTAGATATTTCTTTGCAACTACTTTAATTTTTGTGTTATTATATACTTTAATCTTGCTTTTAATAAATAAAAAATATTTATTTCTAAAATAGTATTATATATAACAATAAAAAAGAATAGAGATAAAATTATTATTATCTTTCAAACTTAAAATAAGAGTAATAAGATTAAACTTATACTAATATTTAAGATTGTTTTTTCGAAATTTAAATAGTTGTTAATTGTGCAAATTATTAAAGATTAATAATATTTAAAACAAAAGAAAAATTTGAGTTATTAAATTACTAAAATACAATTAATTAATATAGATAAATAACAAAGAATATAAATAACAAAGATAGATAATATATAGTTTGCAATATTAAAAATTGAATTATAAGACAATTAAGATATACTTATATTATTCTATATATATCGAAAAGTATCTTAAAAGCTAGATTGTAATATTATATAAAATAAAAAAACAAATATCGAAACGCTAGATTTATAATATAACAATAAAATATAGATCTTAAGTAAATATTCTCTATCTTTACTATAATACTAGTTTGTTTGTTTGTACTTTTATTTAAAATATATCTTAGTAAGTTGCTATTGCTATTTTTTGTTATTAATTGAAATTTCTATAAGTATCTTTGTTAATTAAATTTCTTTTTTGCTAATTTAATATTTAATATTATATATATTTTAAAAAAACTTAAAATAATTTCTACTTATTAAATATCTAATTGCTTTTTTAATTTGTTAATTTTTGTTTATATAAGTTTTAATTTAAATTGCAATCTACTTAATATAGTTTTTAGTTTAGCAATTTTAATTCTTTTAATCTTTAGCTTTAATAACAAATTAATAATATTTCGAAAAACAATATTCTTTTAACTAGAGATTTAAGATAAAATTTCTCTTAGATAGATATAAGTACTTTAGATTTATTTTAAATTTCTTTTAACTTCTTTTATATAATATTGTTTTTAACTAAAAGCTTTTTTAATTAAATAATACTTTTAATGCTCTTTGTATAGCTAATTTTTATATTTAGTTTTTGTAGTTTTTAATATATTATAGTTGTACTAAAGTTCTTAAAGATAACTATATAATTTGTTAAAAACTATTCGATTGCTTTGTATATTAATATTAATATATTAAGGAACTCTATAAAGTTAAGTTATCTAAATTTAAAGTTTTTTAATTTGTAGATATATTGTTTTTTATAACAATAAAATTTGTAAAAAATATCTTAATAAGATAATTAAGTATATTTTTAACAATTTGATATATAATTGTTTTAAGATAGTTTTATAATTATTATTTTAAAATATAAGAAATTTAAGCAATTTATTATAGATTTTAAAGAAATATAATATAAAAGCAAAAGCAAAAGATTTTACAAATAAATATTAATTGCAAATTAAAAACAAGACTACAAATTAATAATCTAAAACAACAAAACAAATATTAAGAGAATAGATTGTTTTTAAAGCAATAAAAGAACAAAACAAGAATCTAGAGAATATAGAATTGTAATTAATAATATAGTTGTTAACAAATCTTATTTTTTATATATTTAATTTCTTACTAGAATTAAATAACTATTATTGTATATTTTGTTTAATAACTTACTTTTTTAATCTTTGTTTTTTCTTTTCTATTGTCTAGTTAAGAAATATAATAATATCGAATTGCGCTTTTTACTATATAATAGCTAAAATATAGAAACTAAAGTCAAAGACTATTTAAAATAGAAAAAAATACTATATATTGTTTTTGTTGTTATAGTTGTTATTTGCTTTTATATCTCTGCAATTAAAGCAAAGTATCTATTTATTTAAAATATTTAATTTGTTTCTATTAAGATTATATTAATAGCAATCTATTGTTTCTAATAAGTAATATTATATTCTAATAAGTAATATTATATTTTAATAAGCTTATCTATTAATTGTAAACAAGTTTGCTCAATATTAGAATTTTAAAATATATATAATTATTAATTTAAAAAAGATTTTTTTTTTAATTTTCTTGTTTAATAATAATAAGACAAAATTTCTATTCTTAAATTTTATAAATTTTAGCTTTTTCTATTTTAATAAAATCGAATTTACAATATATTATTAAGACAAAAAAAACTTCTAATTAAGAAGATTAATAATAATCGATATTTGTATATATAGATTAACTTTATAAATATATTTTAGAATATATTTGTTATTGTAATTCTTAGTTTGTTAAAAAATACAATATCTTTTAGTCTTAGATCTATCTACTATATCTATTAGATAATTCGAGTTAACAATTATAATATTTAGAATTTAAGAACAAATATAAAATATAAAACTCTAACTTTAAATATTAAATCTCTCTAAGAATAAGTTATAAACAAATTGTTATTATAGTTTTTAATTTATTAAAAAATGCAATATCTTTTAGTCTTAGATTTATCTACTATATTTATTAGATAATTTAAGTTAACAACTATAGTATTTAAAATTTAAAAACAAATATAAAGCGTAAAACTCTAATTTTAAATATTAGATTTTTTAAGAGATAAATTATAAGCAAATTTAGATTTGTTATTTTTGTGCTTGTTATTTAAATATCTTAAAGCAATAATATATTATTAAAGAAACATATTTTAATAGTAAATAACAAATACAAAGAATTGATAAATTAAACTTACAATATTATGATATTTGCTAAATTAGTATAGTATTTATTTTAAATTACTTTAAGTACTTGCAAGCAATAATTAACAAATACTAAATAAACTAAGAATATTTGCAAAAATTCTAGCAATTCTTTAGATATAATATTGTTAGATAACTTGCAACAAACTTATTTAGAGCTATATTAAGATACAATTTTTGCAATATAGTTTTCTATTATATCTAATTAGTTTATAATTGTAAAATTTAATATATATAATATAATTTAATACTAATACAATAATTACTCTTAATAATAGTTGTTATAAGAAATTAGATAGAAATAGATTGTCTTATATATAAAAAAAAATTAAAGTACAAGAAATATAAAACGCAAGATATTGCTATAAAGAGATACAAAATAGACTAAAAAGAAGTGCAATAAACTATAATTAATAGTATCTTTAATTAGAACGCTCTTGTTATTAATTACAATTTAATTAAAGAAAATCTTATCTATTAGTTAAATATAAACAACTAACTAAGTTAAATTTAGTTTAATAATAGTTATTTAAATCTTTCGAATATTAATAAATTAATCTATTATTTTCTATTATTGTCTTTATATTTGCAATATAGAACTAATATTAAAGCTAAAATTAAAGTTAAAACTATATTTAATATAAGTATTTGTAACAATATTAGTATTTTATTTATAAATAATCTTTGTTAAAAAATTAATATATTAGAAGCTTAATAAATCTTTAATTTAAAATAGTTTATAGTAAATGCTAATATATAATACTAAAATAAAAAAGAGAAATAGATTTGTTAAAGTAAAACTCTTCTATATACAAGCTAATTATTTAACTAGATATATTAATTAATTTTAAATAGTTTTCGAAGAAATACAATTTTAATTAAATTAAGTAATAGAATATCTATACAATAAATATTTAAATCGATATTTTAATTATATTCTTGCTACTTTGTTAGTTTAAATAAATTTATAGTAACTATAAAATAATACTTTTAATATATAGTATATTAAACAAATAATAGTATTTTTTTTGTTAATTATATTCTAAATTATATAATTTTAATTAAAGTATAATTGCTTTATATATAATATTTCTAAAGTTAATTGTCTTGTATATTGTATTTTGCAATTTCTATATATAGTCTTCGATACTTCAAACTTCTAAAATCGATTTTTTTATATATTAAATTTTGCAATTTCTTTTTTGCTAGTCTTTAATAGCTAATATATTAATATAATATTAAAATAATACAAAAATTACAATTGCAATCTACTTTGTTTTTAAAAATACTAATTATAAAACTTGTATTAAAATTATTTTTTATAAAACTTGAAAAATAAATCTAGAATTTTAAATTAATCTAAATATATGCAACAAGTTTTACAATATTTATATAATAAAAAATCTATAAAAATTATAAATAAGCTCAAATTTAAAAACTATTAATAACTATTTAATTAATTTAAATATATATAATCTTAAAGAATTAATAAGTGCAAATAAGACAAAACTTGCTATAATCTTAGAAATACAATTTTAAATTAATATAATATCTTAATATTAATATAATAACAAATTAACTATAATATATTTTGTACAATTATACTATATTTTAGCAAAATTTTCGAACAAAATAATTTATTGCTATATAGTTCTTAATTAGTTTCTTATTATATTATTGAAATTTAATAGAAATAATAACTTTAATATTATAATATTTGTTATTTTTAATTAAAGTTAAAGACAAAGATTCTTGTAAAAATTGTAGAGTCTACTATTTTTTTTAAGACTTAATTTTTATAAAAACGTATTTAAATACTATTGTTGTATATATAAGAGAAAAAAGAAAAAAGCAAAACTAAAGATATTTATAGAAGCTAAATCGAGCAATATTATAACAAGACAATTTAATAGATTAATAGTAGAACTATATTAGTATCTTAAATAAGATTAAAATACTTAGATTAATATTATATTCTATATTTATTTCTATTTCCTAAGAAATATATTTACAAATAATATACTTAAAATTATTTGTTTGTATAAGTACTTAAAAGCAAACTTATTTACTTGTTCGAATTAATAAATTGCAAATAAAATAATTTTACAATTATTATTAAGAACTATTTAATTTAAGTCTATATAAAAGACTAATATTATTAAAGACTTAATATAATAATCTCTTATAATTCTCGACAATCTTAAAAGATAATTAAAGAATTAATTATTATAGCGCAATATCTAATAATATTTTATATATTATTCTTTTGTATATCTAGTACTCTCTTTAGACTATATAGACTAACAAAAGTAATTAATATCGAATAATATTTTATTGCTTAAAAATTGTTTTTAAATTTGTTAATACTAATAGACTTTTTTAGCTTAGCTTAATTCTATAAAACAAATATAAAATATATAGAAACTTCGATAATTGTAGCAAGTTTATAACTTTAATTTCTTATTATAAGACAGAAATATTTTTATCTTTTTAAAAATATTAGAGCTTAAAGTAGCTAATTATATATAAAATAAAAATATTTATTTAAAAATAATTAATCTTTAGTAAAACAAATAATAATAAATAGAAAATTCTAATATTAATAGATTTAATTCTTCTATATATATTTTAATTTGTATTTTTGTATTAATTTTTGTATTATTGTTTTTAGAGAATTTAGTTATTAGATTATCTTATTAACTTATATTAAATATTTTTTAATTTAATTAAATATAGTTTTAGATTTTTTAAAAATTAATAAATTAATATAAAGATTTTTAGATACAATATATATTGCAAGTTTCGACTATATTATTTAGATTAAATTTTAATTGTATATTGTATACAATATATATATTTAAATAAAATTATAATAGCTATTAATAATTTGTAAAATATTTGCTTTTGTTAAAATACTTCTAGTATTTAAAAAATCTAAATTTTTCTTCTAGAATCTTTATATTTTAGAAATTCTAACTTGCTATATTATAGTAATTTTTTGTACAATTAAGCTTAACAACTTTTAGTAAAATTAGAGTTTCGATTTTATTATTGCAATAAGAATCTTTATTATATAAATCGATCTTTAATACTTTGTCTAAAATACTTAAAAATATAATTGTATTTTTATAAATATTTAAGAATATTATCTAAATAGAAAAGATATAATCAATACTATTTAAATTATTACTTTAATTATATAATATATTAATAAAAAAAAGCAAGTAAGCAATACTTATTTGTAGAGTTATAACTTTATAGAAAATTCTATATTAAGAAAAAATAGATTTCGATTAAATAAATATAATAAGAAATAGTATATTAATATAAAGAACAAACAAACAATTGTACTTAAATTATAAAAGAAATTTTAAATTTTTTAAACAAAAGACTCGATTAAATATTTATAGATTGCTAAATTAGAAAATTTGTTTTTAAAAACAAGTTTAAAGCAACTAAATTATATTGTAAAAATCTTTAAAACAATTATTTAATAATATATAAACAACTGTTAAGAACTTTAAAATACTTATTTAGTATATTTTAATATATATTAGTATAGATATACTATCTTGTATATATATATTTGCTAAAAAGTTACTATATAACAAATTGATAAATTAATTGTAATTAGAATAATTGGTTTATTTAAAATCTAATTTTTAATTAATTTCTAATAAAACTTTAATATTTATTTCGATATATTAATCAAGACTCTTTGTAAGAATTGTTACTCAATATTATTATTAATTACAATACTATATTATTGCGCTTTAATATAGTTTATACAATAAAAGAAATTATATATATAATTTTAATATTTGTTTTATTCTAACTTTAACTAGTACAATTGTTAAGTATATCTTAAAATATACTTTTTGTTATCTTAAATAAATAACTATTATATCGAGAATTTGTTGTTGTAAGTTTAACAAATCTTTTCGAAATTAATTAAAATAATATCGATCTATTTATAAAAGACAAAAAATTGTTGTTTAAATTTCTAATTTTTAATACAAAACTTTGTAAATTATAAACGCAATAAATTAACAAAAACTTTTATTTTTTTAAGAATATTTAGATTTATTCAATAATACTTATAAAATAAAATAGCAAAAATATAATTATTTCTATATTAATATAGAAGTAGACTCTAAAGTACAATATAAAAGAATTCGATATAAGATTTTTAAAAACAATTTTTTTTGCTTAAGAGATATATATTGTAGTTGTATTTCTTTATTAATATCTCTTAGTATTTCTTCTTTTATAAAAAAATTGCAAAAACAAGAATCTAATAAATATATCTTAATTTGAGAAGTTTAAAAATATTGCTTAATATAATAAAAAGAATATAATATAGTAAGATTATATCTTATTTAATATTAATTAATATAGCAACAAATACTTTTATAATCTTTGTTAACAAAATTTAACTAAGCTTGCTTATAGAGTTTGCTTTTCTTATTAAATTTTGTAGCAATCTATAGATTTAATTGCTTAAACAAGAATTAATTGTAATATAATATATAATTTTAAATAAAAGTATCAAAACTTTATTAATTAACTATTGCTTTTTTAAAGTTGTTTGAAGTATTGTTGTCTTTAATTTATTTTAAAGCTAATTTTGTATTTAAGATTAATAGAAATTGTATAAAAGAACAATTAATAAACTATATTGTTCTTTATATTGCTAATCTCTTTATTTATTAAATAAAAGAAATTTTTATTAAGTTTTAATTAAAAGATACAAGAGTTTAAATTGTTTAATTCGAAATTAAATTGTATAAATTAAACAACAATTTGTTGTCTTTGTTTTTTTAAAATATATAAGTCGAAGTATTTTTGCAATAAGATTTAAAGAAAATTAGATTAGAAGAGTTTATTAAGAATAAATAAAAAACTAGCTATTATAAATAATTCAATTAATAATAATTTTGTAAAAATCGAAAAAAAATATTTAAAAAAGAGAATATTTGCTTTCTATCTTTTAGATAGCAAAGAAAAAATTAAAGAATATAATATAATAATAAGAGAATTTGTTTTTAAACAATTATTTTAATTAATAGTTATTATAAAGAAATATTAATTAATCGATATTACTAAAAAATTTATAAGTATTTTAGAAAAAGTTTTATAGACTTTTATACTTGTTTTTTGTACAATTAGAATAAATATTAAAAACGCAAACGCTATATAGCAATAGAAATTAATTAACAAACAAAATATATACTCGACAATAAATATAAATAGAAATTGCTTGTGTTATAATTATGCCTAGTATGTGTTCTTTTCTTCTTTGAAGCTCTTTCGAGCAAGCAGTTTTCTATTATGGCAATTTTTGCTATGGCAATTTCCTAATAGAGAATAGTTCCATAGAGGGAAAACGAGAGTTTTCCTCTTAGATAGTTAGCAATACAATTATGATTCTTATCATTAATGTTCTTTTCTCAATGCGTTTTCGCACCATTTAGTAGCTTCAACAAAGGATTTCCTTATTTATAAGAAAATTGATTACTAGAGAGAATTACCTTATTATCATTTTTGCTTCTTAGAAGCTTGTTTTATCATTTCGTGAAATTTGCTTTTTTATTACAAGAATTGTTTATCAAAAAGAAAATATTTTATCAATATTTTGTATCTTTCTCTTGATCAATATTTTGTATCTTTTTTTCGCCAACAATCTTAACGCTTTCGCCAAAACTATCAAATAAGATTATTGAATTTATCTAGAAACTTATCTATTTTTTAGTCAAAACTAGCGAATCTTCGTCAAAACAATTCAAGAAATTCTTGTCTATCTTGCAAAGTATATTGAACAACACTTTCAAACTAGTAACTATCTATATAGCGATCAAAACTATTAAGCGTTTAAAGTCTACTAAGTTGTTCTACTATTTATTAAATTAAATTGTAAATCGATCGACTTTTATAAAAGCAATAAAGACTTTTGTAATAGATACAAAAAACTATTAACAAATCTTAATTTACTTTAATTTTTTTTCTTCTTTGTAGACGAAAAAGTTAGAAAATTTATTTAAGAAAAAAAGCATTTTGCAAAGTTTAAAGTCTTCAACTTTACGTATTGTTATACAATTTTAAAAAGTCAATAATACTTCTATATTAAAAAAAAATCGACGTTTGTTTAATTTTCTTGTATTTACTTTATCGATCTTTCTTATTTTATTTATATAGAAGACTTTTCTTAACTTTTGAAACAAATTTATATTTTCTTTTACGTAAACGTCTTTCGAATTAAGCTTTTTCGAAGCTCGCATTATTGACGCTTCAAAGAAAAAAAAACAAGAAACAAACAAAACGTTCAAGAATAATTAAAAAAAGATATTTTGCTTATCTAAATAAATATATTACAAACGATAACGTCAATTATAACAAAAAACAAAAATCTATTAAACAATCTTATTGTATAAAAGCTTATTAATTAAACAATAATTAAAGCATTAGCAAACTACAATATTTAATTGAGCAAATTGTTTTTGTTTGTCGATCTTTCGAACTTAATTAATTTTGTTAGTTAGCAAAACTCTTTAAAACAACAAAGTTCTTCAAAATTATCTAAACTAGCAAATAATAATATCTTAGAAAATAACGTTATATTTTAAATCTTTAATTTAGACTATTTTTATTTAGATCTTAAGAAATTCTATAGCAAAAGCGACATTATTATTATTAAAAAGAAAATTATTTATTGAAAGATATATATTTTTTGTCGTAAAGTAGACGACTATATTACTATTATTAGAAAAGAGAAAATTAGAAATTATATATTTATATACTTTTGAAATAACGCATTGTACTAGTAATTAAATAATCTTACTTAAAATAAAAAAGATACAATAACAATTTTATTTAATAAATTAGAACGTATTCTTTGTTATCTAAAGAAACGATTTAAAATCTTTATATTAACGACTCAAAATAAGCTAAATTAAGAAATCTTTTTTGTAAAGAATTTGCAAAACGAAAAAGAATTGTACGTATATATGCAAAATGTAAAGTTATATATTACATAAACAAATTTAAGTGAAAATCTAGTTAAAACAATTTAGATTTAAAATTATTTATTATTAGAGTTTTAAATAATTATATTATTGTTAACAACAAATATTTTAGTTTAAAAATTCGACAAACTAATAGTAAATCAAAATAAAATGTAACAACGTATTGCTTTATCTTAAGAAAAAAATAAGAAATATAAAAAAAAAAAAAGTCGATCTTCAAATAGATTAAAGAATAGATCAAAAGTTTATAACAAATTTTGTCGTAATTATTTGCAAACACAAACAAATAAAAAAACTTTTACAAATTGTTCTTTCTTTAATTGTTATTTTAGATAAAAACGAAAAGACTTTTGTTCAAATTATTAAAGATTTTACTTTTTTTTATATTAGCAAAATTTTTTATTTTATCAATTAAGTTTTTTTTCTTTGCAATAAAACTTTCTTTATTAAGAAGAAAACTAAAAAAAAATTTATATTAATAACAAAACAAAAGCTTATGCAAATTAATAAAACGCAAATATATTTAAATCAAATTCGATTTAAACTTATTCGAGTCAATTAAACGCTTAAAACATTTAAGACTAAAAGATTGTCTTATTTTCGACAAAACAATTGCTAATAATTATTGTTAATAATGCTAATCTTTATCAAAATAAATTATACAATTTAAATAGAATTTCTATTGTAAAAAGAGAACGCGACGAATTTTCGCTTTATTATAAAACGAATAACGCAAAATTTTCATTCTAGATTTTAAATTCGCAAGTAATATATTAGCAAATTCAATTATACTTTAATAATTAAAACAAAGATTAAAATTAAAAAAATTAAAAAGAAGCAAAAGTATATTACAATTACGTGTTAACAAATATCGAGTTAACGTATTTTTAAAATCGTAAAACTAATTTTTGTAACAGAATTTTCAATAAAAAGAAAAATAATAACAAAAAAAATAACAAAAATATTGATAATTTTTTTGTTAACGTAATATATTATGCCTTTTTACAAAAAAATATTGTTAAAAAATTAATTTATTAACGATGTTAAAATACTTTTGATTTTAGAAACAAGCTTTATATTTACGTGCAATTATACAAAAAAAAGAATTAACAAAAGCAATTAAAATTTATCTCTAAAGGTTCTTAATAATATCGATTTTTAAAAATAGCTTTTTCGAATATAACAACATCGAAAATAATAATTTTTTTCGGAATATTTTTCAAAAAGAACAAAATAACTTTTAGAGTATAATATTATGTTATAATAATAATTAAATATAATATTAACAATTTAATAACTCTCTTTTGCGTAAATTTTAATTGCAACATATTTATAATAAATTGAGCTTTTGTTAAAGCGAAAATATTTAACATAAAGATTAGAAAATGTTTTTCGATTTTATTAAAAAAAATAGATGCGACAAAATATATTTCGAACAAGTAATTCTTTGTAAATATTTATTTAAAAAGCAAGAACAAAGATAATAACAAAATAATTGTCTATATTAGTTACGAAATTTATTTAATAAATAATTTTAAAACAAAATTTCTTATAAGTATAAACATTCTAAAATCGAAATAAGTAATTATAAATATGTTAAATCAAAAATTAAAATTCAAATTTTGTAAAAAAGTTGCAATACTTTGCGAAATAAAAATCAAAAACAATATTTAAATTTGTCGAACAATTTATACAACAAAAAAAGAAATAATATTTGCGAAATTAATAGCAAAGATTGCTATAATTTTGAAAAAAAAAGTAAGCTTTTTAAGCGTAATTTTCTTTTTAAGCTTACAATATTTAGAATATATATTTATTTTGTAAATGCGAACTTTTAATTTATTAATTTTTGCAATAATAAAGAATTTTTGCTAAAATTAAATAATTGTTGTCGTATTAAACATATTATAGAATACAAAAATAAAAAATACTATATTGTAAAAAAGAAGAATTACTCTTTTGCGACAATTTTTTTCTTCGAAGAATATTTAATTTTGTCGAAGTTAAACTTTACTAAAATACGTCTCTCTTAAGAAATTATTTCAAAGAAAATAAAAACTTAATTAAAAAACAACATTATTATCTATAATTTATTTAACAAAGTAGCGAAATATATTAAGATTATTAATTGTTATTTAAGAATTTAAGAAAATATTAACAATACAATAAATTTTTTTTTTAAAAAGTATATAAAGATCTTTATAATAATTAATTAACAAATTATTGTTAACGCGAAATTAGCGCACAAAGTTTATTTATTAAGTTAGAAGTTAAAGATTTTAATTAATAAAAAGTTTAACAAAATATATATACAAGAAAAACTAAAATAATTTAAGAATTTTATGTTCTTTAAATTTTTTATCTTTGTAATATAAAAAATTATGTATGTTAACTTAAATAAAAAATTTACTTAAAAAGACAAAATAATAATAAATATTCGAAATCTAAACGCTATTAGTGTTACGAATTTTTATTTTTTGTTATTGCAAAAAGATGTAATAATTAAGTTACAAAGTTGCTCTTATATTATTGTTATAAACGACAATAGTTAATTTTATCAATTTCTAGTTAAGAAAAAGTATTAAAATCGTTTTATAATTATCTTTTACAAAAAGAAAAAGAAATCGAACGTCGCTCTTATAAGCTTCAAAGAATTAATATTGTATATTTAAAATAAAATAAACAAATTTTTTAGATTTTATTGCGATTTTTGCAAGTATTATATCGACGATATTGTAATCTTTTTACCTAATATTAACAAGTATTTAATATATTTTAAAATTATCTTTGTTTTGTTTTTTTAAATAAGAATCTTTTTAAAACTTAAAAAATTGTATATTAAATATTTATTTATAACATTATTAAAACAACATATTGACAATTTAAATCTTTAAATTTTCGAAAAAAAATTTGCTATACTAAAGAAGCTTAATTTTTTTAAAATATTAAAAAACTTAAAAATCTATTTAAAAATAATAAATTAATTTCGATTAAAGATTGTTTATTATGCGCAAATAACAAAAGTTTTGCAAAATCTTAAAACAACTTTGCTAAAAAAATCTTTAACTAAGAATAAAAAGATACGAACACAATATTACAAAAATATTAGTATTAAATTTATTAATACGAAACTTCAAAGCTTTGCTATACTTTAACAATAACTTATTTAAAAAAATATACTTTATTATTATAATATTAAGCGACAAATATTTATAAACGTTGACAAATTCAAAAAATACAAATTTAAAATTTATATTTATTATATAAAAGAAAATATTGTTACAAACTTCTTTTAAACAACTAATATTTAGACGATTTTATATCTTTCTAAAATACTAAATAACGTCGAAAAAAAATATTAATCAACAAAGTTAAAAGTTGTCGCTTTTGTATAAATACTAAAAAAGATTTATTATATACTTAATTATACGTCGAAAAAATTAATTGTAATTTTTATCAATTATTTTGCGACAATAGATATAGCAAAGCAAATTAAATTGTTTTTTTCTTTTTTAAATTACATAAATTTGCGTTTTATTTGTATCTTTTAATACATTTTTTAGTTTTTGTTTGATATACGCTAAAAGGCAAGAAAATTTAACATCGTTTTAGACATTCTTTTTAAATTACTTAAAAAAAATTATTTCAAAAATAATTTTAAGAACAAAGAAATCTTTAACGAAGTTGTCGTTTATTATATAATTTTAATTAAGATAATTTTAATTTTTAAGAAAAAATTAATAAAGATTTATAAAATCGATAAAAAGTAATTCAAAATCTACGAAATATTTCTTATATAACGCAAAAAAGATTGTAATAATTAACAAAAAATTTAAAACTATTTTATTAATTTAGAATAAATTTTGAAAAAACAAAAATTTGCTATTATTATTTTAATAAAGATTTTAGTTTTAGCAAAAACTTAAGTTATAATTTTAATATCTAATACAACAAATACAACGAAAAAATCAATAAAGTCGAAAATGTTAAAACAAGAATCTACTATTGTAATTTTAACAACTTTGACAACATTAAAGAATTTTAATAAGATTGCTACTTTAAAAGAGTTAACAACATTAAAAGAGTTAACAATATTAAAAAAATTAATTAAGTTAGAAAAAATCAAAATAGAAAATATTTAGTTTATGTTAAGAAAAGAATTTATTTACTTTTAAAACAAAAAGAACAAACAACTAAAATTATATATTTTTCAAGTTATAAAAACAAGAATTTTTGAGCTATTGTATAATGTATAGACGCACGAAGAATTCTTACGCATTTATAATAGAATTATAGCTAATTATTATATAAAAAATTTGATTAAACAATTAAAAAGATATCTAAAACATTATTTATTGTATTAACTTAACAATATAACTAGACATTGTTTATATAAACAACTAAAGTCTATTATTACGAAGTTAAAGAAATTTTATATTATTATTACTAATTTTATTTTCGCACTTTTTAAGCTATCAAACAAGTACGATTCTTTAATATTAATAATAGACAAATTCTTTAAACAAATTACGACGATAATTAAGAAGACAACTTTCTTAATTAAGAAATAAATAATTAAGTTTATTAACGCTTTCGCGAATTAAAGTTTATCTTTAAGTATTATTTTTAATAGAGACAATAAATTTTTATTTAATTTGTAAAGAGTAATATTCTACTTTTTAGAAATTAATTTACTTTATTTTATCGTCTATTACTTGCAATTTAACAATTAATCGAAACAATTTAATCAAATTATAAAAATAGCTTTGCGATATTATTTTATCTTAAATTTTAAAACAAATTAAGAACGTTTTGCGATTAGACTTCGAGACATTCTTAACAATTTTAAAAATATTTCGACAAAAAAATTCTTAAACGAACTTATTTACGAGAAGGTTTTTCGTAAAGAATTGTTTATAATTAATTTTTATTAATAGAACACTAATTACGTTGCTAAGCGAGTAAGAAATTAAAACAAAGTTGTTACGTTAATAGCTTTCGCAAACGCGAAAATAAAGCTACTGTCACGATATTCCTAGCTAGGTAGACATTTAGAATCTAGTAGGCAACTGTCTACTGCGGAAGTCTTTCGCAGGCGCGACTTCCTTACGCGCATAGCGCTAGTAATAGATATATAGTTATCTTTCATAGCCTTAATGCAAAGCAGATTTCTACATTCTTACATTTTGATAGCTTCAACGAAGTACGACGATTTCGTCACTAGACGACTTTTGACATCTTAGAAGTCATTAGCTATTACTAAAAAGCTCGCTTTCATCATCGTATTCTTTTCTCTTATACAAGTATTCTTGTTCGTCGTCTTTTAACGTAGTTTTTCATTGAGAAAATCTACGTAAGATCTCGTGCAAAATCTATTTTCATAGCAACATTTCTACTACAATAGTGAAAGTCTTTCGCAAGATTTGCTTTTAGTATAGAATTTTGCTTCCAAAACAACAATTTCTTTTTCGATAAATTTTTGCTTCGACATTAAAAGTCTTCGACAAACATCTTTAAACTAACGTTTTAGATCGATCGTTAAATAGCAATTTTTGCATATCAAATCAACGAATTTCTAAATATTGATTATCGATACAATGAGATCGTATTCGATCAAGTGAAAAGTCGTATTATTAACATAGCTAGAACGACTTTTCGTCTCTCGTTAGCGAAATCCTTCTCTAAATAGCGAGATCGCAATTAATTAATCAAGAACTCTCGCTTTTAACTTGTCGATTAAGCTATTAATCGTATAGTCTTTCGCGAAGCAATACGACGCTTTTAGCGAACAATTAACTTTATCGACGACGATAACACTTCTTTCATAGATAATAGTTCTAAGAAAGCAACGTCGACTTCTTCGAGTACATCAAACACATTCGCTCCTATTAAGAAAATACATCGTTTAGACATAATATTTAACATTATCTTTTCCACGAGCATAAGTCAAGAGACGTGAAACCAAATCCAAGCTATTATACAAGCTAGTATACGAGCTCTTTCTAATGAACTTGTAGAATCTCTTGAATCGCAAGACTCTCCCAATAACGATGATGCTATTCCAATAGAGAAATCTCGTCTTGTCGTAATAAAATCGATTAAGAATATTAACCACTTTGATTCTAATTATGACGATTCAAGCAATACTAATGCTTCCATAGTAAACGCTAATTGTCACGTCTTTTATCGTAACGTTTACGTCTTCGTTGATCGAATCAAAGATCTTGCGAAAGACTTCACCAATAAGCAAAAAATGAAGAAACTTATTCTTAATTGCCTACGAGATATTAGCTTGATCTAATATTTCACGAAACTAATAGAAATGAAGAAAGATTTGCTTCGAGACGTTACGATGAAGCAATGAATTATCGTTTTAATCAAACGTTTCAAAGAATGCGACGTCGTCGCTCTCAAAACATTGCAAACGAAGAAATTCATCATAGTTAACGCACGTTTCGAAAAAACATCGCGCGTCTACGTCTAGAACATTATAAGACATGTCAAATTGACAAAGTTTTCGTTCATCTACAATTAGCTACTTATGACGTAAAATAATCTTAATTTTAAGTTTAAAATGCAAATATTGAAATCTACATTAACAATTATCTTAAACGCGTTTCTTGATTCTCTAGATTCAAAGCAAACTATTTGACAAGAAATAACTAGTTGACGTTCTCATCTAGACGATAATTCCCTTTCTAGCAATATTAATAGAAATAATCGCCAAATTAGTAAGCAAAACTCGCGATAAGACGATCGACAAAATAAATCTTTTTAATCATTTAACGATCGCTTTGCTTTCTCATTCCTTTCGCGCTAAACTTTCTACTAGTATCAAAATCCTTAATATTAAGATCGTATTTACTAGTACTAGAATTACTAATCTCGCCAATCGCTTGCAAAAGACTTCGACAAATCTTAATTTACTCAAGCTACTTTATCAAACAAGAAACAATCTCTTCTTCTAAAATTCGCAAACGCGTTCGATTCGAGAAATCTTAATTAACAATTTTGGTCTCAATAAAACGTTAATAATTATTAAAATAGCAATGATAGATTTGATAATCGCAATGTTGTTGCCAATAAAGTATGCGTTTACGTAACAAATTATGACGAAAACTACGAAGATAATGAAGAGCTTAAAAAAGTCTTTTGCGAACACGATAATTTTTAAAACTACTATGTCTCTAAAGACTTAAATTACTATAAGTTTTACAACGAGTCAAAAAATGATAACGAAGCACCCAAATTCTTTATTGCATTAGAAATTCTTTCTACATTTAATTGTTAATATTGCAAGAAATGCTTCTTATTTAATAATAAGCTTCATTTACATGTTCGAAAAATTCATTAGCAAAAGATCAAGATTAAGGCGAACGTCTTACTTATTAGAATAGAGTTAAGGAAGTCTTTCGCAAACGTCTCTACAACATTTAAGGCTACTAAAGAATTAGATATTTTCATTATATTGTTTACGATAAACTCTCGTAAAGATGTTGGCACTAAATATGATTTTCGCGATTGAAGTTATGTTCGCGTTCGTATTGCATTATCTTTTAGCTCTAAGACGAAATTCGTTTGTCTTAACATTAACTCTAGAATTGTTTTAATAGATTGAAATTTCTTTAAGACACAAGTTTTCGACGTTTTTATTCGCACAATGACGTCACTTATTTTCGTTCGTAGCTTAGAAATCGCGAAGCACATGTTAAATAAATACGTTATTGTCTCGCTTTACTTTCTTAACAAAAACAAAAACAACAATGTCGTTATAGCAAAGATTATTTAGAAAGTTCATCTTGTTAATGATCTCAAAGCTAATATATTTATTAGCAACGATTTGCTTAATTCGAAACGCATTGCTATCGATGTTGCAAAGAAATTCGCGTACATTGACAATTGTGACGTTATTATTAACGTAAAAATTAAAATAACTTGAACGATCGTTTATGAACGCGTTCACGTTCGCAAGATTGTTAACGTTTCGCCACGATCAAAGATGATAATTTCAATTTATCACACAACTATTTCGAACGATCGAGATTTTCTTTTCGAATCTAATGAGACGAATCTTTCTCTATACGCTCACATTATTAATGTCAAGATAATCAATATTTTGATCGAGAACAATAGCGATAAAGTCGTTCATATATCTCGCAATTGTTATTTTGATCAAGTTTTTAAACTTAACTTTCTAAATGCATTTTAAATATAGATAGACAAAGATAAAGGCGTCGCGAAGCTCGCTATGCGAAAGGCTTTCGCAAATTACAAGATTAACTAATTTAAGAAAATTCTTATCGTCGCTTACATAGCGACAACGCTTTTGACAAATAACTTATCATTCGTCAAGAAACTTTCGAGCCTAGAAATGTCTTTCACGTTAGTTATTCCTCGTCATGTTCTCGCTATAGCAACATTCTTTTCCTTATTGGAACAATCTTTCATTATACAAGCACTAAAAATAGTGCTATCAAATGGCGTTACAATATATTAGTTAAACGCAAAAGCTATAAAAGTCTTTCGCGATTTAGTTAAGAAATATACGTCGTTATGAAAGAACATTGATTTCGTTAAGTTGTCGAAAAGAAATTGAATGCGCATTTCTCTTAAAACTAATTAGAAGAGTCGAATTTCTAAAAAGATCAAAATTTATCTTTTAGGAACCAAAGATTAGACTCTCGTCGACGAAACTTTTGACAAGCTTCACGAAATCGGAAAATTAAGCTAGATAGAGGGGTCGACCCCATTTAGTTACCTAGTGTTCTATGTGTGAAAAACGATTAACGATGAGCGAAAAGAACGCGTCGTCGTAGACATTCGCGACCTCAATGCCATTACTTAGCTAGACGTTTATCTATTTCTTTTGCAAACTAAAATTATCTTCGCAATGCAAGAATGTTCTTTTATTATTATCGTCGATTGCTTCGCTTTCTTTTACTAGTGACGAATACATTTCACGAATCGTTACAAATTGACGATGATATTTTATCGCAAATAGAAATTCTTCAATGTTGTCGTCATAAAATACAAAAATTCTCTCGTCTATATGTAAAGACAAATCGATCGTTTGCTTCGTACGTATCAAGTTTTTGCGAAAGTCTACGTCAATAACATTGTTATTTTCTTCAAGTTCTTAAAGAAGCATATCTCACATCTACGTTAGATCTTTGATATACTAGTTATCAATAACATTTCTATTAAGTCTAAGAAAGTTTTTCTCGAATATCTTATCGTTTGTCTCTTGAATTAAAAAGTTAACTTACTTGATCTTTCTACATTCGAAAAGAAACTAAAAGTCATTGCGAAAATTTAATACTTTATTACGCTTTAGATTCTCAAAACGTATCTAAATCTTACTAGTTAACTACGTAATAACATTTCTTTCTACGCAAACGTTGTCAAGTCATTGCAAGAGCTCAAGACAAAGCTTTTGCGAAAGACTTTCGTAGCTAATAATGCTAGACGAAATTTTATTCGAGGCACACGTATTCGAAACTTTATTGTTCGCGAAATTACGTCTTTTCAAACGCTATAGTCTTTGTTCGCTAGATTATTTTTTCTCGTACATTCGAATTTCTCTCGCAAGCTATACGTTGATCTTGACGTCAATAAGAAATTTGATTTAAGCGACATAATATATTATGTAAAGTCTTTCGCAAATTAGAACGAGAAAAAGTATTCTTCTAAGAAATTCATTGAATCAATACTATTCTTAAGTAGACTTCTTATCTTAGTGAAGACACAATATTGATCTATTAAGTTAGAGCTTGTTAATATCGTCTAAATATTACGAAAAATCCATCATTTTATCGACTCTTTTAAGATAACATCGACGATCGTCTTTATTGATTACGACGTTGCTCTCAAGATTGCTAAGCAAACTAGTCTTACTATCGCCTCAACTAATAAGCTAAATTTACGTTTTATTCGAACTTTAGATTACATTCAAAGATTTGAACTAAAATTGCGTCATAAATTCAAAAAACAACACATCGTTTCTAACGTTCTTTCTCGTTTAACTAGTACGAATGTCGAAGAAAATACTCTTGTTAAAGAGGAATTGAACGCACTTTTTATCGTTATTTTGATCGAAGTCGAAGAAGACTTTTAGCAAAGAATTGTGAAAAACCATCGCAAGAATCTTAATTGACAAAAGATTACTTAGATGCTAGACATTAACGACGACAACGCTAAAAACAACACAAAACTTTCTTTCTATTAACAAAATGATTTTATTTATAGAGTAAACGATGTTATCAACGAACATACTTATTAGACGCGACAATTATGCATTTTTACTTCGATAATATCGAACGTACTTGCGACAACGCATGACGACGATCATCTAAAATACGTTCGATGCTTCGATAAAATATTTGTCTCGTATTTTATTCGCGAACTCTTTAGATATTTACGCATTTATCTAAAGCATTGTTCTTAATGTTAAATATACTAGACAAGAAGACACAAACTCTATGAATCTTTATAGTTAATACTTATATCGTTGATGTCGTTTCACACTCTTACGATTAACTTTATACTAATCTTATTGAAGTCGTTAGAGAGATACGAAATCGCGATGTTAATCTCATGCAAGTTTATCAAACGCGTCACTCTTCTCGCAAGAAAGTTTACTTTCTTCGTTTCTTAATAAGAAAAGACATTACTTAATCGCTTAAATATTGTCGATTAAAATTTGCTAAAAACTATTATCTTCGATTGCGATCGAAAGTTTCTTTTTAAGATATAAATCGCTATGTTTCGTAAACTAGACGTCAAGCTACTATATTTCACAATTTATCATTCATAAATTAATGATTAATCGAAAAGAACTAATTAGATAATGAAGATTGCGTTACGCTTTTATCTCGTTAACATAGAAAAGTCTTCTAAGTAATCGAACGTTCTTCTTAAAATTTAGAGACATCTTAACAATGTTATTAATGCTACTACGAACAAGACTTCTAACGAGACTACGTATGACTTCACGTTAGTTTAGGCACTTGATCTAACAAAGTTTTTCGCAAACGAGTTATTAATAGACGACGTCGCATCTCGCATTCGTATCGAGATAGCGAATTTCATCGTCTTTGCGCAAATGAGCGCCAAATACTATTACGATCGCAATTATCTTTTATTGTTTATAAAGATTAACGATTTCGCGCTTTTAAGACTTTATCGCAAGTACAACATTTTTTTTATTAAGCGCATTGATCTTAAGTTAAGTTAACAATATATTAATTCATTTCGAATGCTTAAAAGAGTAGAAAATTTGATCTATTAACTTGATTTATTCTCTCATTGGCGCATACACCTAATATTTACGATCGCACAACTAGAACTCTCTTCGTCATCGAAATCTAATCTCTACAAACGTAGACGTCTTAAACATCTTAATTTTGTGTTTATCGAAGACGACATCAAACGCGTTAAATCATATGAAATTGAGCGTCTAATCGACAAGCGTGAGAGCGTTCGCAACGATAAATATTTGCTTCGCTAAAAAAGATATAGTTTAGAATGAAACGAATGAAGAAACCTTTTAGAACTTAATGACGCCATAGATTTAGTAAAAGAATATGAGGAAACTACGCAAGAAACTCTTTTCCTTCTAGGTCAACTAGTGGTGAAATTCTTATTCGAGCAAACTACATCGTAGAAATTTTTTGATCAAGCGTCTTTGCTAGCAAAGAAATTCTTACCTAAACAAGTTGCATCACGAAAGTCTTCTAGTCGAACGTCTTTGTTTGTAGAACAATTCTTACTAAAGCAAAGCAATTTATCAAAGTCTTTTGATCAAAACTTAATCAAAAACGTCAAAGTCGTCGCCCTTATACTTGCGAGACAAAAATTTGCTATTGTCGTATCTCCAAAGCAATTCTCTTTTGCATTGAATTCTTTATTTAGATAGATCGCTTTGTTAAAGTCTTTCGATATTTTAAAATCTTTTGCGACATCTACTTTGCGAAAGTCTTTCTCATCTAATGCGAGAAAGTCTTTCGCAAGATCATCTATTATCTCTAGGGCGTTCGTTTCTTTTAGTTCGAACATTTGTCGATCGACGCGTCTCAAATCTTTTTAGCTTTGATTGTCTCGACGTATCACTACAAAAAGAATAAGGACTTCAAGAAAGTTCTATCGCTAGAACACTAGAGCAATGTCTTTTTCTTCTTGATGACAGATTGTCACGATATTTCTAGCTAGGCAAACATTTAGAATCCAATAGACAACTATCTACTGCGAAAGCCTTTCGCAGGCGCGACTTCCTTACGCGCATAGCGCTAGTAATAGATATATAGTTATCTTTCATAGTCTTAATGCAAAGCAGATTCCTACATTCTTATAACTACGCTATAATAGTTATTATTAATTATTTGCTTTAAGAAAGAAAAATAAGATTTTTTTAAAATTATATTCAAGATACAAGATTCTAGAATTAAAGAATTTTAAGCTCTTCAATTAAAGAGCGAGATTATTTAAAATTTTAGAAACGTACAATTATTTTGCTTTTAAATTGAAGTTACTTTTAAACTAGAAAATATATCTAATTGTTTTTATTATTATGTTAAAGTTTGTTTCGAAGAAAAGCAATTTATACGCAAGAGAAATCGATACAAATGCGTTTTTAATAAAAAAAGATAAAGATACAAATAACAACTATAAGATTGAGCAACTGTTAAATAGACGTATAACGTTACGAGAACGCGATATTTATAAAAAGAAAATAGTTTAATATTTTATTAAGTAAAAGAGCTAAAATTTTGCTTATAATATATAATATAATAAGACGAATTTAATCGAAGCACAAAATCTTATTAACGATTATTTTAATATCTATAGTACGCAATTTATTAAAAAGTATTAAAATAAAAAAATCTAAAAAGTATATCTAAGTTAAGACAATAAATCGATTAAATTAAATATACATTTGTTTGTTTACAAAACTAGTATTAAAAATATTCAATTTATTTCTTTTATTATTGTATCTTCTTTCTACTATAATATTTCTTTTGACAAAATTATTAAAAAAATATCTTTTGCGACATTTGATATAACATTACATTATTTATTAGAAAAAAAAGCGTAAATTCGACGATTTACAAAGCAAATTACGACGATAAAAAAGAAGAAACAAGCAAATAAACTCAAAAGAAATCTTTATAAACTAATATTGTGCAACAAACGTATCTTAACTTATATTGAGACGATCTACGTAGCAAAGCTTCGAAATCGCACAATCTTAAATCTAGATTTAAAAAACAATTCGCAAAATTTAATAATTATTAAAGCTACTACGTTTGCTACAAAGCTAGAAATAGCGTTAAAAGTTTTTTAAAAATAAAATATTATATTAATAAAAATTATCGTAATTTGCTATTTATTTTATTACGACAAAAGCTTGCTAGAGAACAAATTACTTAATATAATTTATTAGCAATTCGACAAATTTCAAGAAATCTTTGTTAAAACAATAGAAAAAATAGCTTTATAAATTCTAAATCTTTCGAATCTAGTTTTATACTTAAGAAAAAAATTAATCGTTATTTTGATTTTTAACAAATACAAATCTAAATTATTGTTATTAATAAAGAAGAAGTTTATTCGACAAAATTGTGCAATTATTAAGAATTGCTACTTGAAGACAATTACAAACAATTTTTAACGCATTTTTGATTTAATAAAACAAAACAAATATTTAAAGAGTAAAGTTAGAGCTTTAAAGAAATTGCTTAAAACATATAAAAACAATCGAAAAAAATTAACTTTTATATTGTTAATATTGTTTATTTATAATATAATAACAATCGCAAAACTTTTACTTTCTTTAATAATTTATTTAAAAATCGAAATTACTATTTTAAATTTGTCAATAATTAATTATCGAAACAAATCTACTAATTTTGAGCATTTTGTTTTAAAAAAAAAAAAATACTTGACGTATCTTTATCTTTAGAATTCAAGTTTATTTAAGATTTTTGATCAAAGTAACAATTTTAAAGATCTTGCTCAATTGTTATTTTAAATGCATTTTAAAAAGATAAAAATAAAATCTTTTAAACAAAAACTTATTATTTTGTTAAAAATAAATGCAATTGTATTATTTAAAAAATACAAAGTTGCTTTAAAAGCTTTAGCAAAATTAGTGTTTTAAGATTCTTTATTTTGTCGACTAATTATATACATATATAATACAAAACTAAAAGTTCGTAAAATACTAAATGTAAATAAAAACTTTTATTTATCTATAAGAGAAATATTCGTTATTAATGTTCTTAAGCAATTTGATAAATACAACAACTTTAAATTAGTTGCGATTTTATTTTTCTTCGCGCATTACAATGTAATAATAACAAAAATTTGTTTATTAAAATCGTCAATAATACGCGCTCTTTTTAGCGCGTTTATTAAAAGCATTTTATTTATTAAAATTACTAACAACTTAATATTAATACTTAAAAGAACTTACAATCTCGCAATCGCAATTTTTAATATTTCTTTATTTTTTCTTTACATTTATATTATATTATTAAAATTTAATTTTATAATTTTAAATTTGAATTTTAAAGACTTTAATTGCGAGAATCTTGCTAACTTCGATTTTGCAATATTAAATATATTAATTAACAACAAATTGCGTTCTTTCTTTTATAATGCGTCAATATTAATTAAACTTAATCTTAATAACTCTTTTATCAGATATTTTTTAAAGAATTGCGCAATTCTATTTAATTAATAACTTTACAAAATTCGTAACGTTAAAGCTACTACGCGAGAATTATATTAACAAAAGACGTTCGTTAACAAAGAGACAATAAAAGTTAATATATTAAGTAACAAAAACTTAATTGTATTTATAAACTTATCAACTTAAAAGAATTATTACGTCGTAATATATAAAAATATTTAATTTATTAATAATCTTTAATACATTAAAGATAAATATAGTATTTTTGTTAAAAAAAGAAATAAAATTGTTGTTAATAAATCTACGAAATTAACAATTTTTTTTAAAGATTTCGTTTCGAAACAAGAATCTAATAATAATAATAAAAATAACGTATTTTTTAAAAACAAGTTTAACAAAGAAGCAACAAAAAAGAAAACAAAAGTCAAAAAAGCAACAAAAAATAAAACAAAAAACAATAAACGCAAGAGTCGCAATCTAGAGAGAAAAAACATTAAAAAAATTAAAAAAATTAAATCTTAATTGAGTTTAATATTTTAATATCTTTTAAAAAGAATATTTTAATTTTAACACTTTTAATCTTAAAAGCGAATTGTATAATTGCAATTTTAGTAAACAACTACGTTAACATACGCAAAAATTTGCTTCATATATAATTACTAATTAAGGTAAACATTATTATTAAATTCTTCAAAAAGAAAACAAAGAATACAAAGAAATTATAAAATGCGATTAAAAACTTCGCAAACGCATCGATATTAGCACTTATTTATTATTATTTGTTGTTGACTTTTATTAATTTAACAAAGATAAAAGACTCGAATTTTACTATATTTGTAAATTGATTATTGTACGTTACAATTGATTAATATAAGACAAAATATAAGACTTTTTTTATAGCAAAATTACATATTATTGAAGAAGTTATAAGCAAATAACTTTTTCTTTTGCTCTAATTGTTTTAAGAATTTTGTCGAACTTTAACAATACAATAATTTTTTTTTTGCTAAAACGTATTACTTCGAATTTTCTAATTTTGCTTTAATTGTTTTAGAAATTTTGTCGAATTTCGATACTACAATATTTTTTTTTTTTTTACGACGTATTACTTTTGTCTTAATTGTCGAATTTCTTTCTAAACGTATTATTAAATACTTAGAGAATGTTTTCAATTAATTAACAAAAATACAACGTATTACTTTCGCTCTAGTTGTCGAATTCCTTTTCAAACATATTATCAAATTTTTATTCGTTGTCTTCAAAGAATGTTTCGAAAATACGACGTATTACTTTCGTTCTAGTTGTCGATTTTTGTATAATTGTTATCAAGAACAATAACTTAAGAAAAAACAAAAAGAATTGTTATAATTATGCTTAATATATGTTTTTTTCTTCTTTAAAGCTCTTTCAAGCAAACAGTTTCTTATTATGGCAATTTTTGTTATAGCAATTTCCCAATAGAGAATAGTCTCGTGGAGAGAAAACGAGAGTTTTCCTCTTAGATAGTTAGCAATACAATTATAATTCCCATTATTAGTGTTCTTTTCTCAGTGCGTTTTCGCACCAGCTTGTATACTTTAAATAGACTCTAAATAGTTATACTTATATAAATAGATTAATTTACAATTTATTTTCTTAATAAAGATAAAAGTAGTACAAGTTTTTTAATAATAAAATTGTTTAAATATAAACAATATAAATTTGTATTTAGCTCTTAAAAGAAAAATATATAAAAACTTTAATTAAATTAAGAAACAACTTTCTAAATATAATTTGAAATTTATTAATAAATAATTTAATACTTTTACTTAATTAAAAAAATCTATAAATTATTTTAAATTAATTCTATTATAAAGTATCTTATTGTTTATCTCTTAATTATATATTTTATTCTATATTTTAAAAATTAAATTGTAGATATTTGTAAGATTAACGTTTGTTATTATACAATAAATTTCTAAATATATACTTTATTAAATTAATATTCTATTTAATATACAATAGCAATTAATAAATTGTAAATTACTTTAAGTTATATATCTTAATAGTAAATTATCAAATTTCGAAAAAAACAACAATATAGTACAAATTTTGCAAAAAAAGAATAATTTATTACTAAAACAAACAACTAATCTTTAAATATTTAATTCTATTTTATTTAATAATTTGAAATTACTTGTATCTATTATTAGAGATATTGTATTTAACAAGATATAATTTGTTTATTACAAAATATCTTAAGCAACTAACTAATAAAACAAAATAAAAATTGTTAAATTTGTTTTCTTTTTAATATATAATAACTTTTTTATTATTATTTATTTATTAATAAAAGAGAATATATATTTAATATATAGCAAAAGAGACAAATAATAAAGAAGAATAATAAATACTTTAAAGTTTGCAAAATTTAGTTGTATATATTTTAATAGCAATTCTATAATAATTTAATTAATTAAAATAGATTAAAATCTTAAAAACAAATATATAAATATTATAAAGAAAATTTGAGCAAATAGAAACAATATATAAGAAGCTCTTCTTAGTTATTGCAACAATATACTAATTATTTGTATAACTTTATTTATATTTATTAATTAAAACAAACAATTTCTTAATTAAAATAAAAATCTTCTTAAAATATATATACAATTATTATATAATATTTGTTTAAAAACTATACAAATTAAGAAAAACTCTAATTCGAAAAATATATATTTAATATATTTAAAATAGTAGATTAAGATTGTATTAAAGAAGAAATCTCTATAATATAAAATTGAATCTTTGTAATATTAATTAACTAAAATTCTATATTTTTATTATTTAATTAAAAAGATTTTCTCTTAAGTCTAACAAAATGAATTTTTAAAAAAACTCTTTAAATAAAATACTAAAAAAATAATTGTTATAATAGACTAAATATATTTCTTTTTTATAAAAAACAATTTAATATTTTAAATTCTACAATATTAAAAGTATATTAATATCGAAAATATTTTTTTATTTTTTAATTGCTAAATATAGAGATTCGAGAAAATTGTAATATATAAAAGCTATAATTATATTATTTTTTAATAATTATTTATTGTTTAACAAAGTATAATCTCGATCTTTATATAAATAAAACAAAAATAATAATTAAAAGTAAAAAAATATATTGCTAATATTCTTAAGTATTAAAATCTATATTTAGATATTTGCTATATATATAGTATATATAGTTGTATTGTCTACTTAAAATCTTATTATATTTGCTACAAAATTTGCTTTTTATTTTGTTTGTTATATATTTATATTTATTATTATTTAAGTTTCTAATATATTATAATAGATTGTCTAATCTACTATAGTAAGATTTATATTCTTTTATAAAATATCTAAATATTTAAGATTTTTTTTCTAGATATTTAATTGTATTTAGTATAGAAAAAAATAGTTTTTTTTGCAAATTTACTTTATTATAAAGCAAAGTCTTATTCTTGTTGTTATATAAGATTTCGAATATTTGCTTTTTAATAAAATAATTCTTGATAAAACAACTAGAATTAATAAAATAAATATAATAAAAATCTTTTAAATAACAATTTAAGTTTATAATAGTATTTAGTAAGTTTTTTAAATTCTTTTAATAAAATAAAAGTATTATTTATTATTAATTAATTTTGCTTAAAAATTTAAATTTATTTAATTGTAACAACAAAAACAAAAATAATAATTGTATATTTGTCAATTAATATAGAAAATCTACAATTAAGAATTATATATATAATACTTATTAAAAAGTTTGTTTAAAATCGATTCTATTTATAGATATATTTATTGGTAATTTAATTGTCGATTTTCTATTTAAAAATAATAGATGCTTAGATTCTATTATTATATATATTTATAACTACTAGATTACTCTAATATCTAATACAAAAATATAAATATTTAAACAAGATTTTAATATCTTATTTCTAATCTTTTAAATATTTAAAATTCTTAATATTCTTTAAGACAAAATATTAAATATATAAATCTAATATCTTAATTAAGATATCTAATTACTAGTATTCAAATTTAATTTTATATATTGCTTTTAATCGAAATTATTTAAAAATAAAAATTGTATTAATTATAATAAAGATATATATATTTATAATAAACAATTAATTATATCTATTTACAATTTTATACTTAATTAGCTTTTTAAAATACAATTTTTTGTAATATTTATATATACTTAAATATTAACTATATTCTTAAGAAGCACTATAAGAAGTTTTTGTACTTTTAAAGTTGTGCAAAATATATAATATAATATACAAAATTTAATACTTGTTAGCAAACTAACTTATAGAAATCGAATTAATTAATATATTAATTTTTGTCTTTATTCAAAAAATAATCTATTTATTTTTGTATTTATTTTTAATTGTCTAAAATATTTAGTTTTAGAAATAACAATAAAAAAAGATATTTACTTTTATTATTAAATTGCTATACTAATAATATACTTTATATTTAAATTTTAAATTTTTTTAATATTTGTAAAAAGCTTCTTAATATAAAGAATTTATACAACTATATTAATATTATTTGCAAATATTAAAATACTTTTAAAGTTATTAAAATTCTTAGCTTTATTATATAAATTGTTTATTTATATATACAAAGTAGAAGTATTTAAATATTTAAAAAAAATTTCGAGTAAATTTATATTTAGATTTAATAAATAGATAAATTTCCTTAATTTAATTATATAAGTTCTAATTTTACTATATAATTATAAAGAAATAACTTTAAAAAAGAAATTAAAAAGAAATTAAAAACTACAAAAAAATATTTATATATAGATATATTGTCTTGCGTATATATTCTATAATTAACAAATATTAATTTCGAAACAAATTGTACTATTAGTTTTGTAAATTTAAACAACTTGTAATATTGTATATAAACAACTTTAAAAAAATTAACAAAATAAAAGTCGATTATATTGTAGCAAAATTATAATAACAAAAATTAAAATATTAATAATAATATAGAATTTTGTAAAAATAGACTTAATTGTTAAGTAATATTAAAGTACAATTATTGTAAATATAATAAATAAAAAACATAAATTAAAAAAAAATTTATAAAAAGATAAACAAACTTATATAAAAAGTAAAAGACAAAATATAATTATACTAATTTAAGATAATTTTAGTTAATACTTAATTAAGAATTTTCAATATATTAAAAAATTATAGAAATAGAACAAATCTTTTAAATATAAAATATTATATAACAAAAAAACAAATATATAAATTAGTATCTAAATAATAATTATAAAATTAATAGAATTATAAAGAGTATAGAAAGTATAAAAAGACAAATCTAGCAAATTTGCAACAAAGTTTAAACAATTTAAAAATATTAAAAAAATTATATATAATATAAAGAGTATATTTATTTAAGTTTCTATCTTAATTAGAAATCTAATATTTGTTAAATTACAAATTGTAGTTGCAAATTAATAAAAAGTAAGAAATAAAAAATATTAACAACTAAAAAATTAAAGAAATATATATTGTTAAAAAAGAAATAGATAAACTAAGTATTTAAATATTAAGAAAAATATTTAATTCTAAATTTAATAAAATATAATTAAGAAAATACAATAAGAAAGTAGAGTTAAAAATATATTGTTAGCAATAATATTATATATTTAAATAAAATCTATATTATAATACTAAAGTTAATTAATTTCTAAACAATTTTTTTTTCTTAATTTATAGTATCTTAGATTGTTATATATTATTATCCATTAAATTATATAATTGTTCTAAGATTAAATAATACAAAATTAGATATAATATATATTTAGTTTATCGATAATAGATTAGTATAAATAACTAATCTATTTTTGTTACAATATACAAATAGAAGTTTTATACAATTAAGTTTCGATTTTTAAAACAAAATTATAGAATATTACAATCTATTATATTTAAAAAAAAAACTATTTTGAAAACAACAATTAATACTATTTAAAAAAGTCTATAAAGTTGCTTGCTCTAATATAGATATCTACTTAATAATTTAATATTATAATAATTATTATTTTGTATTTAATTTAAGAGACTTAATAAACTAACTATTTTTTGTTAAGATTGCAAGAAATTTTTTAATACTATTTGTAGTTGAACAAATTAATTAAAACTAAAAAAATAAATCTATTAAATATATTGTATTGTTTAATTTCGAGCTTAAGAATATTAAAAATCTTTAAAATATTAAGAATTCTCAGATTATTCGACAATATTAGTCTATTTAAGATTTTTAAAATTGCAAAATTTTTTAATTATTGTTTTTAAATTTGAACAAATTGTTAATTGCAAGTTAATTATTAATATTGTTTATATATTTTAACTATTTAAAAGACTATTGCGCTAGCTTTTATTTAATATTAATTGTATTTTTTTATTTTGTATTGCTAAATAATATATTAATATTTTAATACTTAAATTATATAAACAAATCTATAGAACAAATTACGTCGATTAGAGAAAATTTCTATTTTTTTTTTTTTTTTTTAATATTTGTTTTTTCTATTTTAAGATTATTAGTTTTAGCAATATTTTTTAACAATATTAGAGTACTACAAGTCTTAAACTTTATATATTAAATATATATTACAATTTGTCTATAAATAAACAAAATTAATTATATAATATATTGCAATCTTAATATTAACAATTATATCTTTTAACTTAATTGCTATAATAAATATATAGAAATCGAACTTTAATATAATTTATTAATTAATAATTAAGACAATTTTATTTAATAATTAGCTTTACTAAGTAATATATTTTAATAAAAAACAATTTTAATACTAGAGAGTACTATACTTTGCGCAATTTTTATTTGTATTAATTTTTTTAACAATTTGCAATATAAAATACTACAATATTTATAAAAGCTTTTAAGATTTTATAGTAGTCGATTTCTTAAAGAATTGCAAAGATATACTTTTTTAAAATCTTTTTAACTTTTGTTTGCTAACTTTAAGATACTTAGATTTTAATATAAATATCTTAATTTTGTAATTTACAAACAAATTTTAATATATATCGAATATTTTGTTTTTGTAAATATATAATCTTTTTTACTTTACTATTTAATACTTTTTACTATTAAGTACAACAAACTTTCTTTCTCTAATTGCAAGATTAATATTAATCGAAAATTAAAATATTTTGCAAATATTTTTAGATATTAATAATCTATAAAATAAGATATTATTATTTATTGTATTTGTTGTTAATATATTCTATATTAATAGCTGCGCAATTTTATAATTAAGCTTGAATTAAAATTGCAACAAAATATTAATACTATTTAATCTATTGTTGCTAGAATTTTCTAAAATATAATTAAAATATTAATTGATAAATTACTTTTTATTAACTATATTAATTAACAAAAAAGAGATACTTTCTATCTTAAAGTTAGTATTCTTTATAAATTTTTTATATTAATTTCGATATTTTATATTGCTATTATTGTTTTGTTTTGTATTAATTATTGAGACTATACTTGTATAAACAACATTAAACTTATTTTTAATTTCTTAAATTATTAATAAGTTACTATTATTGTAGATTATCAAAAATAGTAACTATATATTATAAAAACTAATATAGATCTTAATAAAAATTAAGAACTTTAATAATTAAAGAATTAATTAAAATAATAAAATAATACTTAAAGTTGCTATAATTAATTGTACTAATAGGAAAATTAAGTTCAATTTTAGAAACTATATTGCAAAATTAATATATTAAGTTGTTATTATTTAAGATAGAAGACTATTGCTTAAAAATAATATTAATTAAAAGAAAGATAAAACAAATTGTTTAATATTATTGTTTTTTTTTAAGTTAATTTCTATACTTAGCTTTTTCTTTTTTGTTGTTTATAATTAATTGTTTTTATTTGCTTAGTTAATTCTAAGTCTAGAGTCGATTATATTATACTAGATAGATTTTGCTATTTTTTGCTATTTTAAAATTAAGAACTTAAGAGCTTCAAAATTAATTAATTAAAAATATAGAATAAGACATATATTACTACAATTTTTGTTATTTTATTTTATTTAATATTTTCTTGTCTTAATATTCAAATTCTATTATCTTTTATCAAATAAAAATAAATCAATACTTGTAACAAATAGAATCTCGAATATCTCTTTAATATCTTTAATATCTTTTTTGTTTTTCTTAATTTCTAAAATATTCTTCGACTTTATTTTATTTTTACTTTTTAGACAATAAAATTAGTAATTTTTTTGTTTTATCTTTTGCGCAATTCTTAGATACAATTTTGTTATTTTATTATTTAGCTTTTTAGTCTTCTTTTTAGTCTTCTTTATTTTTTAATAGTTGGAAACTAAATTATATTTTCGATTCTTTCAATAATACGTCTTATACTTAAGATTAGACTAATCGCGTCGGATCGATTAATCGAGTTCGAATCAATTAATCGATTCAAATCTTGGCAATTCAAATCAATTCGATTCGAAAGTCTTGACAAATCGATTCCTAAAGTTGGAATCGAAAACCGAGTTGAATCGAATTGATTCCTAGAATTGAAATCGAAATTCGACCCAAAAAATCGACCCGAATTGCTAAGACTATTTAAATAATTATATTATAATTATTAATAGTTAATATATAGTTAATATATAGTTAATATATATTTTATAATATTTAATTATTTAAATTATAATAAGATAATATATTATAGTAATGCATTTCTACTTTTTAAAAAGAAAATAATTAAATTGTATCTATAGATTCTATAGATTCTATAGATTCAAATAATGTATTTTATTAATAAATTGTATTTATAAAGTCTATAGAGTCTATAGATACAAATATTCTATTTTATTAATAAAAAAAAATTCTAAAATTAGTAATTCTTGGTATAATAACGTAATTTTCGATTTCTTAACAGTTTGATTCGATTTCTAATATTGGAATCGAATATCGACTCGAATCGAGTCGAGTCAATTTTAAAATAATAGAAATCGACTCGAGTTTCCAGTTGATTTCTAGAGTTGAAATCGTCGAATCGAGTCGATTCCAATAGTTGGAACCGAAACCCGATTCGACAGTCAATCTACTTAAGATATTCTTTATTTACTCAATAGAATACGTTAAACAATACATAAACTTAATACAAATATATTAAGAAAAGAGTATATCTATAGCAACAATTAACAATTAAATTGCGACGTTGTTTAGTAGTTAGCTTAGATAATATAGTAAAAATAAAATAAAAATTCAAGACAAAAACTTTTAAAGAAAAAAGATAATATTATAAGTTGCATATTAATAAGTACTATTTGTTGCGCATTGCTTTTTACAAATAATTAGAGAGAGAAAATTTGTCAACAAAATTAAAATAATTAAGATAATTTAACTCTTAAATATCTTAAATTTAGATTAAAGTAATTAAGATAATTAAGATTTTAATTATCTTAAATATCTTAAACTCTTAATAATAGAAAGATATATAGCTTTCGAATACAATTTTTTCATAAATTGTGTTTAACTTATCTTAAGTCTTAACTTGTTGTTACAACTACTTAGCTACAAATTCTTGTTATCAAATAATTGTTTATATTGTCTAAAAACATCTACAAATCTTTTCGATAGTATAAAATTCTCTCTAATATCTTTGTAGAAAGTACTAGCGTAATACTAAATAATATTACGAAATATCTTAATACTTTAACTAGCTTATTAAAGAAGAAAGAAATAAATTAAATTGTAGATAAATGCGAGAAAACGCTAGAAAGCAATACTATCGAGGGAAAAAAATTAACAAAATCGAATAACAATTAAGCAATATTAATCTATTTAAATAAAAGATAACAAAAGCAAAAAAAATATACAATATTTAGTTAAATAATTTGCTATAATAACTTATATTA
>JAABUL010001373.1_pt1 | contig 46877 bp, 52 predicted proteins | sample 5559151 | NCBI WGS metagenome assembly JAABUL01 (sample SAMN10711876, study PRJNA513368) | rock metagenome | isolation source: Antarctica rocks | place: Antarctica: Victoria Land, Pudding Butte sud
CCGGGCCCGCCCCGCCCACCGAACGGCCGCGCCCCACCGCGCGGCCGTTCGCATTCTCAACCCCAATCACCCGCCTCGCAGCCCCCATTTATCCGGGGCAAGTAGTCAGTGACGACAGTCCATCGACCGTCAGGCCCGGGGCATGCAGCACGACCCCGGCCACCATGAGCGAGGTGCCACCGCTCAGTCCCGGAGAGATCGCGCAAGCGATCGATCCGGGACTCGCCGCCGGAACGGCGAAACGACCATCTCCTCGGGTCTCGGGCAGGGATGCCCGAGCCCCGTGTACCCCGCAGTGCCGTTCTGCTGCCTCGGGCAGGGATGCCCGAGCCCCGTGTACCCCGCAGTGCCGTTCTGCTGCCTCGGGCAGGGATGCCCGAGCCCCGTGTACCCCGCAGTGCCGTCCTGCTAGTCCGGGATCAGACCCTCCCCCGAGAAGTCGGCCTGCGCCTCGGCCAGGCTCGTGTCGGCCGGGGGGACGATGACCTGTGATTCCACGAGCTCGTCGTCGGAGAGCGGGGCGCCCTCGGCGCGCACGAGGTCGTGCATCTGGTTCAGGAGGGTCCGGAAGCCGTCCTCGTCGCCGGCCTCGACCGCGGCCACCGCGGCGTTGTCGAGCTCGTTGAGCTTCGGCAGGCCACTGTCATCCACGCGGTACTGCCCCAGGCCCGAGATGCGGACGATCACTTGGGCTCCCCCGCTCCGAGCTGCCCGGAGGAGGAGCCGGAGCCCAGCTCCGCGCGCATCTTCTCCAGCTCGGAGTCGACCTGGGTCCCCGAGCTGAGCTGCTCGAGCTGGCGGTCGATGTCGTCCTTGCCCGACCCCGACCCGAGCTCGGTGATGTCTTCGAACGCCCCGGCCTGCTCGAGCTCGTCGACGGCCTGCGCACGGGCGCGCATTCCCTCGGTCTTGTCCACCGCGCGCTGCATCGCCAGGCCGACGTCGGCCATCTCCTCGCCCACGCCGGACGCCGCCTCCGAGATCCGGACCTGCGCCTCCGCCGCAGAGTACTGGGCCTTGATGACCTCCTTCTTGGAGCGGAAGGACTCGATCTTGGTGCGAAGCTTCTGCTCGGAGCTCGTGAGCTGCTGCTGCTGGCCCTCGAGCTCGGTGACCTGCTGGTCGAGGTTCTGGAGCTCGGTCTGGGCGACCTGCTTGCGCTCGAGCGCCGTGCGGGCGAGCTCCTCGTTGCCGGCGGACAGCGCTTGGCGCGCCTGCGTGTCGAGCTTGACGACCTGCTTCTCGAGCTTGTCGGCCTGGAGCTGGAGGCGCTTCTTCGACGTGACGACGTCGGCGAGCCCCTTCTTCACGTTCTGCAAGAGCTCGATCTGCTTCTGGTAGGAGTACTCGAGGGTCTCCCCCGGGTCCTCCGTGCGATCGAGCAGCTTGCTGATCTTCGCCTTCATGACGGTGGACATCCGTCCCGAGAGGCCGGGCATGCACTCCTCCTGAGCTTGGGTCGGGAGGAAGGCTAGAGGCCGCGGGACGAGGCGACGCGAAGCCTCACGTGCGCGCCCCTCCGTTGCGGGTACGCTGGCCCGTCTATGCGCCGCCTTCTGCCGCTGCTCCTCGCCCTGCTCACCGCCGCCGCGCTCGTCGCGGGCTGCGGGAGCTCGACCTCCTCGAGCTCCAGCGCCGACGATCCGGCCCGGGCCGTTCCCGCCTCCAGCCTCGTCTACGCCGCTGTGCAGGTGCGTCCCGAGGGCGATGCGAAGTCCGGGGTCGAGGCGGCGGGCCGGAAGATCCTCGCGGGCAAGGAGCTCGGGCCCGAGCTCCAGAGGCTCATCGACAAGGGCTTGAAGAGCAAGAATCTCTCCTACGGCTCGGACATCGCGCCGTGGCTCGGGCGGCGGGCCGCGTTCGCGGTGGCGGGCTACGGGGCCTCCACGCCCGACGTGGTCCTCGCCGTCAACAGCACGGATGACTCCAAGGCGGCCGACTTCCTCAAGAAGGTGTCGAAGAACGACCACAAGGAGTCCTACAAGGGCGTGGACTACTACGCCTCCTCCTCGTCGGCCGTGGGCGTCACGGACGGCTACCTGCTCGTGGGCAGCACCCCCGCGGCGTTCAAGACCGCCGTGGACACGGTCAAGGGCGGCTCCAGCCTCGCCGACTCCTCCACCTACAAGGACGCCGTGAGCAAGGTCACGACGGACGGGCTCGGCCTGTTCTTCGTCGACACGAAGCGCTTCATCGACGTCCTCGGGCAGACCAGCCAGGGCGCCCAGGCGCTCTCGCAGCTCAAGTCCCTGCCCCAGTTCCGCGACCTCAAGCCGACCGCCGCGGCGATGACGGCCGACGGCGACGCGATCCGCGTCGAGGCTCCCACGCCTCCCAACACCGACGAGTCGACCGCCGACGCGGTGGCCAAGCTGCCCGCGAACTCCTGGCTCGCGATCGCCGCCCCCAAGGCTGGTGAGCAGATCCGCGCCCAACTCAACTCCCTGTCGGGTACCCAGCGACAGCAGTTCGAGCAGGTCAAGCGTCTTTTCCGCGAGCAGACCGGGCTGGACCTCGACGCGGACATCCTGCGCTGGATCAAGGGCGTCTCGATCTTCGCCACGGGCACGACCCTCCCCGACCTGAAGGCGGGGATCGTGCTCGACTCGAGCGACCCCGCCGCCTCGCGGCGCGCGCTCGACAAGATCGCCGCGCTCCTGGCCCGTCAGCAGGGGGTGCCGCTGCGCCGCACGGCGGATGGGTTCGAGATCGCCACCCCGCAGGGTCCCGTCACGTTCACGGTCACCGGGGACCGCGTGCTGATCGCCTTCGGGAAGGACGCGAAGGCGGCCCTGGACGGATCGGACAAGCTCGAGGGCTCGGATACGTACAAGGAGGCCCAGAAGGCGCTCGGCGGCGGGCGGCCCGCCTTCCTCGTCTCCGTGCCGACGATCGTCCAGTTCGCCCAGAATCTCGGTGCCCGGAACAACTCCGGCTACCTCATGGCCGAGCCCTACCTCAAGGCGTTCGGGGCGCTCACCTCCGGGATCGTCGAGACCGGCGGCAAGAAGATCTCGCGCCTGGCCATCGGCCTGCGCTAGAGCCTGATGCGCCGGGCCCTCGCGCTGCTGTGCCTGGGGCTCCTCGCGCTCGGCCTCGCCGCGTGCGGTGGGGGCGCGGGAGGCGGTGCCCCGGGCAGCGGAGGCGAGCGCCCTCCGCTGTTCGGCGGCTCGCGGGACAAGGGCGGGGGCGACACCAGCGGCGGAGGACAACCCCAGACGCCCGCCTCGCTCGGCTTCCCGGCGGTGGCCACGAAGAACACCACGCGGGTCGCGGGCTCGGACCCGGCCGCGGTGGCCGCCGGGGTCGCGCTCGCGGTGTTCCCGGGCAGGACGCCGGGCACGCGCCCCGCGGCGGTGACCCTCGCCGACGGCTCGGACTGGCGGGCGGCCACGGCGGCGGCGGCGCTCATGGCGCCGCCGGTGCGGGCGCCACTGCTGCTGTCCGACGGGACGAAGCTCCCGGGCTCCACCCGCAGCGCTCTCGAAACCCTCTCCCCGGCGGGCTCGCGTTACGCGCGGCGCGCGCAGGTCATCTCGGTGGGCGTCGAGCCCGACGACGCCGGGGGGCGACGGGTCGCCCTGGTGGGGGGAAAGACGCCCGCGGCGATCGCCGCCTCGGTCGACAAGCTGCTCATCGCCGCGCGCGGCAAGCCCGCGACGGACGTCGTCGTGGTGGGCGAGGACGACCCGGAATTCGGCGTGCCCGCCGCGGCCTGGGCCGCGAAGTCCGGCGACCCCGTCCTCTTCGTCAAGAAGGACTCAGTCCCCGCCGCCACCCGGGCCACGCTCGCCCAGCACGGCAAGCCGCGGATCTACGTCCTCGGGCCGGAGAAGACCGTGGGGCCGAAGGCGCTCTCCCAGCTGCAGCAGCTCGGCACCGTCACGCGGGTGGGCGGCAAGGACCCGGTCACGAACGCCATCGCCTTCGCCTCGAGCCGGGACTTCCTCTGGGGGGTGCGCCAGCCGGGCCATGGGCTCGTCTTCGCGCCCACCGACCAACCGCTCGACGGCCCCGCCGGCGCCGCGCTCGCCTCCACCGGCACCTACGGCCCGCTCCTGCTGCTGCCGTCCGGGGACCGCCTCGTCACCCCCGTCGCCAACTTCCTGCTCGACATCCAGCCCGGCTACCGTTCGGATCCCGCCCGTGAGGCGGTCTACAACCACGGCTGGATCCTCGGGGACGAGAAGGCGGTGCCAGTTCCCGTCCAGGCCCGCATCGACGGGTTGCTGGAGCCCGCGCCCATCAGCAAGCCGACGAAGCCGTGAGCCAGGCCGAGAACCCCCAGCGTTTGCGCCCCGGGCACGAGGTCACCGTCGAGGACGTCCGCCAGCTCATGGGCGCGTCGACCCCGCACTTCGCCCTCCAGCTCCGCGAGCGCATCGCCCGCCTCATCCGCGGGCTGCCCGCCGAGCACCCCGCCCGGCGGGAGGGCGAGCGGGAGATCGCGCGCCTGGAGCGGGTGGCCTACACCGGCGAGGTCCGGGGCGAGCCCGAGCAGCCCGGGATGGGGGCGCTGCCCTCCGTGTCGGACACCGCCCGCGGCGAGTCGCCCGGGGGGTTCTGAGGGGGCGCCGCGTCGCGCGGCGCCCCCTCACAGCTCGCGGAGGTCGATCAGCCCGCCGGGGCAGGCGCGGACGAGGGCTCCGGTGTGGCCGGGCCGCTGGCGGCCGGGTCGCTGGAAGCCGGGGCGCCGGACGCCGCCGGAGTCGCGGACGGGGCGGACGTGGCCGTCCCTCCCGGTGCGGGCGCCGGCACGGGCGAGGACGCCGGCGAAGGCGTGGCCGTTCCCCCCGGGGAGGGCGCCGCCGCGGAGGAGGACGCCGGGGAGGGCGTCGCCGTCGCCCCCGAGGCGGGCGCCGCCGCGGAGGAGGACGCCGGGGAGGGCGTCGCCGTCGCCCCCGAGGCGGGCGCCGCCGCGGAGGAGGACGCGGGCGTGCCCGACGCCGTCCCGCTCGTCGCGGCCGCGGACGGCGACGACGCGCTCGACGGCGTGCCACTCGACCCGGGCGCCGCGCCGGCTGCGGTCCCGTTCGAGGACGGGCTGGTCGGGGAGGGCGAGCTCGTGCTCGCCCCGGTCGGGCTCGGAACGGGCGTCGCGGCCGACGACGAGCCCGTGCCGTTGGGCGCGGAGGTCGTGGTCGGGACGGTCGGGCTCGGCGCGACCGGGACGGTCGGGCTCGGCGCGGCCACCGCGGTGCTCGTGCCCGGCGCGGCCGACGACCCGTACCCGTTCGTCGCGGGCGTCGTCGGCGACGCCGCCGCAATGCTCGTGCCCGGCGCCGCCGACGGTGCATACGTATTCGATGCGGACGTCGCCGGGGTGGCCGCTGGCGGCGGCGTGCTCGGGCTCGCCGACGAGGCGTATCCGCTGGTCGAGCCGCTCGCGGAGGCCGCGCTCGGCGCGACCGTCGGCGCGGTCGCGACCGCGGCGCTCGCCGACGGCGGCGGCACCGCCGCGGTGCCCGCGGAGCCGCTGCTCGCGCCCACCTGATCGACGGTGGCCGTCGTCTTCACCCTGGGCGTCGGGGTCCGCGGCACCGACGCGGTATGGGCCGTGGTCCTCGCCCGCGGCACCGCTGCCGCCGTCGCCGAGGCGGTCCCGGCCGGAGCGTGGCCGCCGGCGATCGTGCGCGTGCCGTGCAGGTACGGCGTCGGGTCCACCGGGGTCGAGCCCTGGCGCACCTCGAAGTGCAGGTGCGGGCCCGAGCACGAGCCGGTGCACCCCACGTAGCCGATGATCTCCCCCGCGTGGACGTAGCGCCCGGCCCCGGTGGCGAAGCCGGAGAGGTGGGCGTAGCACGTGGTCACGCCGCCCGCATGCTTGATGCAGACGAGGTTCCCGTAGCCGCTCTCCACCCCCGCGACCGACACCGTGCCGCACTGCGCCGCGTGCACCGCGGTGCCCTGGGGCGCCGCGAGGTCGACGCCGGAGTGCAGGTGGCCCGGCCGCTGCTCTCCGAAGACGCCGGTGACGATCCCGTGGACGGGCGTGGTCAGCCGGCCCGTGCCGCAGTCCCCGCCGGTCGGCGTGGGGGCGGGAGTCGGAGCCGGAGTCGGAGCCGGAGCCGGAGCCGGAACCGGAGCCGGAGCCGGAGCCGGAGCGTGAGTCGGAGCCGGAGCCGGCGCGGGCGCGGACACCCGGACGGGACGGCTCACGTCGTGCCGCGGGCGCTCGGCGGGCCGCGAGGTGGGAGCGGGGCGCGGCGCGCGCGCCGTCGGCGCCTCCTTGTGGCGGGCGGCCCGGGGGGCGACCCGCGTGGGTGCCGGGCTTGGAGCGCTCGCCGGCGCGGAGGGCTCAGCGCCCTCCACCGCGAAGCGCGCGGGCGCGGCTTGCGCCGGCGCGGGTTGCGCCGGCGCCGTAGCGGCCTCGTGCGCGCGCTCGCCTGCCGACCGGCCGTCGTAGAACACGACCCCCGCCCGGAAGAGCGCCGACCAGGTCCTCGCGTCCACCGCCCCCGTCACGAGCAGCCCGTGCGCGCGCTGGTAGGCGCGTACGGCGCCCTGCGTCTGGGGACCGAAGATGCCGTCCACGAGGATCGCGGGGAGCGTCGGGCGCAGCTTGGCCTGGATCGCTGCCACCGTCGGGCCCTGCGCGCCGAAGGCCACGAGCGGCGCTCCCGACGCGGCGTCACCGAGGGTGGTGTCACCCGCCGCGTTCGCCTGGGCACCGGGACCGGCCACCGCCGCGGCGAGTCCGGGGGCAGCGGTCGGGCCGAGCATGGCGGCGCTCAGCGCGATTGATCCCGCCCGCCGCCGGGTACGCCGACGACGGACACCGTCGGCGAGCTCACGGCGGTGCTGGGAGCGCAGCAGGGAAGCCTCCCACAGCTCGAACGAGCTGAGATCGCGCCCTCGGGCAGCGGTGGTGCAGGTCAACGACGGTCCTCCTATGAGTCCTGTGGGCGCGCCTACGGGGTGAGCTGACGGGCTCGCGCTGACTCACTTGCGCTACGCCGCGATGCGGCGATTCGCCCCCGCGGAGGGCGGTGACGCCCTCCACATTGGTTCCCCCGCCCCGGGCACGCCAGACGCACCCGAGCTCGGCAAGGTTTCGCGGTCATTGAAGCACAAGCCGAGGGGCAGGTCACATAAATCCTGCAAGAGCCGGAAGAACAGTCCCGCTCCGGACGCCGGTCAGCCCGCCGGCGCGCGCGGCCGGGCGCGCCGCAGACGAGACGGCAAGAAGGGAACCTCGTCGTCCAGGTGTGGGGGCGTCGACCGTCGCCGGCGTGGACGGCGTGGACGGCGAGCCCGGTCCGATGATCCGGAAGGTCTGGACGCCCGTCCCGCACTCGATCTCCTCGATACGTGCCTTCTGCTCGTTCAGATACCCGCCGAGCGCCTGCTCGAGCCCCTTGTTTGAAGCTCCCGTCCGTCTGTGACGACGGCCGTGACAAGCTGCTCCGCGAGCCGCCGGGCGGTCAGCTCTCACTGAGAGACCGCAGCGCCTCTTCGAGCTGACGCTCGGTCTCCTCCAACTCCGCAGTTAGCTGGGCGCGCTGCTCGCGGTCGGCCGCAATCTGCTCAACCGTCATATCGGGGGGGCGCGCCTGCAGCTCGCCCAGCTGTGCCTGCAGGGTCCTCCGACGTTCCCGGGCCCGGTCGGGGAACCTCAGGTCGAGGGCGTACACCCCGGACGCGGTCGACCGCTGGACGACGGGCGAGCGCCCGACCTGCGTGAGAAAGGTCGCCAGCGGGTCCTTGCCGGCGGGCATGAATCCTTGGGCGACCATCAGCTCGAACCAGTCCCGATAATGCACGGGAGCGTCAGGCGCCGCGTTCGCGGCGAGGACGCGGACGGCGGTCTCGCGGATGCATGCACCTTTGAGCACGGTGTGGCCATTGCTCTTGGCCGGTCCGCCAGCGTCGGGGAGCGCTCGTAGTCGACGGCTCTCCCTGCCAGGGCTTCTCGACGGCTCGTTCTGCGTGAACTGATTGAGAACGTCCCGTTTATGTTCAAGCTCGGCGTGGGCCACGCGCACGACCGCGAGCTCGGCAGCAAGCTCGTGCTCACGGGCGCCCAGGCGGGCGAGTGCCCGTTCGACGCGTTCGCGTTCTGCCGCGGCCGCGGCCTGCATGCGCCTCGACGGGGTCCAAGCGTCTGCGGTTGCCACGCCCGGAGCAATAGCGTCCTCGGCCATGTGGATGGATGTTGGTAACTCCTGCCGACGTTCCTACGACTTGGCGCTACGTCCCACCGCTACGACACATTCGGACGGCGCAACATCCGGCGAAGTGCGGCGCGATTGTGCACGGCAGTGTGGATAGCGGCCCTTTCGCGCTGCAAAGCCCGGACAAAGGGATACGTCCAGCCTGTGGATAACGCGCTCGGCACGAACACGCCGCACTTTCGGCACGTTTGGTGCGTGGTGTAGCGCCGTAGAGGATGCCCAGGCGCCCGAAGACGTCCGCCTCGGCGAGTAGAAGTCCCCCGGCATGGTCGCCGAGCCGAAAGAGACGACTTCATGACCGGCAAGAACCAGCACGTCGTGCGGCGCGAGGACGGGTGGGCGGTCCGAGGCGAGCGCAACTCCCGTGACACGTCGCGCCACGGCACCCAAGCCGACGCCATCTACGCCGCCCGCGACATCCCGCGCAACCAGCGCAGCGAGGTCGTCATTCATGACCGTCAGGGGCGCATCCGCGACCGCGACTCCTACGGCAACGACCCGAACCCGCCCATCGACCGGGTGCACTGAGAGAGGAAGAGAAGAAATGGAAGCCATCTGGATGTTGGTCGGGCTCGCCGTGGGGTGGTCGCCGGCGCGTGGGTGATGCTGCGCCTGGAGCGCACGCGCCGGGCCGGAGACGAAAACGCGGAGGTCGTCCAGCTGCAGGCGCAGCTCGACGCGGCCGAGTCGACCGCGCAGACGCTCGCGACCGCGCGTGAGGATCTGCTCGCGCTGGTCCGCCAAGGCGCGGGCGAGGAGCTTGCCCAGCGCGGCGGCGACGTCGTGAAGCTCGTGAAGGCGCACCTCGATACGCAGCTCACGCAAGCCGGGGCCGACGCTGAGGAGCGCAAGCGGGCGGTCTCCGAACTCGTGGACCCGATGAAGCAGACGCTCACACAACTCAACGAGCGCCTCGATCAGGTCGACAAGAGCCGCCAGCAGACCGAGAACGAGCTCACCGCCCAGCTGCGCACTGTCACCAGTGGCCAGACCGAGGTCGCGCGCAACGCCGCGGCGCTGGAACGGGCGCTGCGCCAGCCGCACGTTCGAGGGCGGTGGGGCGAACTCGGCCTCCGCCGGCTGGCCGAGGTCACGGGCATGAGCAAGCTGTGCGATTTCGTCGAGCAGACGCACATCAACGACGACGGGCGCGTGCTGCGGCCGGACATGCTCGTCAACCTGCCGCCGGACCGCCTGGTCGTGGTGGACGCCAAGGTACCGCTCTCGCATTTTCTGGACGCGATGCAGGCGACCGAGGAGAACGAGCGCGTCGAGAAGCTCAAGCTCTTCGCGCGCGGCATGCGCGCGCATGTGCGCAAGCTCGCCGACAAGCGCTACGCCGCGCAGTTCCCGACCGCCCCTGACTTCGTTGTCATGTACGTGCCCGGCGACCATTTCCTCGCCGGGGCGCTGGAGGTCGACAGCGAGCTGCTCGAAGACTCGTTCGCCCAGCACGTGCACATCGCGACGCCGGCGACCCTGCTCTCGCTGCTGCGCACGGTCGCGTACGCCTTCCAGCAGGAGAAGGTGGCCGAGGACGCGCAGGCCATCGCCCAGCTCGGGCGTGAGCTGTACGACCGCCTCTGCACGCTGCTGACCCACATCGACAAGGTCAGCCGCTGCATCAACACCCTCGTGACCGCCCAGGCCGGCGTCGTCGGTTCGCTGGAGAGCCGCGTGCTGCCGACCGGGCGCAAGTTCTCCGAGCGCGGGGTCATCGGCACCGAGGAGGAGCTGCCCGAGGTCCGCCAAGTGACGGCCACTACGCGCAGGGTGCAGGCCGACGAACTGCCCGCCGCCGGCGAGGTGCACGGGCTGACACCGCCGCCCGTGGAAGAGGCCGCCTGAGCGATGCCAGCCCTCGCTGACATGCGCAATCCGGCTGCTGCGAGCCGGTTTTCTTCGGAGGGCGCGGGGAGGTCGGTTGCGTTCGCGGGCCGCGTCCGTAGCGTCGACCCGCAGTCATGACCCCGATGCCGACGACCACTGCCGCCATGACCGTCGCCGAGTACTCGGCGCGCATCGTCCGCGCGCTGTGGTCCGTGGGCGGTGGCGTCGTTGAGGGCGAGGTCCAGAAGCCGAAGACGACGCCCGGCGGGATGCTCGTGTTCGACCTCACCGACGGGACCGCCAAGCTCCTCTGCAAGGTCTTCCGCAGCCAGGTCGGGGGCCTGGAGCACCGTCCCCGCCACGGCGACCTCGTCCAGGTCCGCGTCGACCGCCCCGACCTGTGGCTCCAGGCGGGCAAGCTCGACATCATCGTCTCCGACATCCGGCTCGCGGGCGAGGGCGAGCTGCTGCGCCGCCGAGAGGAGTTGCTCCGCCAGCTCACCGCCGAGGGACTGTGCGACCCTGCGCGCCGCCGCTCGTTGCCGCGCTTCCCGCGCGCGGTCGGCGTCATCGCCGGCAAGAGCTCGGACGGCCTGCGCGACGTGGTGGCCTCGCTGACCGACCGCTTTCCGCCCGTGCATATCGTGACCTGCACGGCCGTCGTGCAGGGGGCGCGCGCGCCACTGGACATCATCGACGCGCTCGCGCGCCTGGACGCACACCCGCTCGTCGACGTCATCGTCATCGCCCGCGGCGGCGGATCGGTGCAGGACCTCGTCGCCTTCGACGACGAGCGACTGTGTCGCGCGGTCTTCGCCTGCGACACCCCGGTCATCGCCGCCATCGGCCACACAGACAACGTCCCGGTCTGCAACCACGTGGCCTGGGCCTCTGAGACTCCGTCGCGTTCGCCAGAGTTGGCTGTCCTGGCCGCCGCGACGCTGCGCCAAGGGCTCCAGCTCGTGGCCGCCCGGCTTGCGCCGCTGCCCGGCCGCCTGCAAACCCTCCGCGACACCGTCGCCAGCGTCACGCTCGGCGCCGAAGGCGTCCTCGGCGCCCGCGAGCTGGAGGTCTCCAGCGCCGCCGCCGAACTGCGCGACGCCGAGCACGGGTTCTTCGCGACCCGGCAGGCCGGTCTCGCAGGCGCACGTGAGGCTCTTGCCGGCATCGCCGGGCGCGTCCCCGACGTTGCGGACGTCGACGCGCTGGCCGGGCGGCTCGACACTCGCGCGGCTACGTTCTTCGCCGACCGGGCGGAGCGCGTTCGCCAAGCCGGCGACTTCACCGCGCCGGTCCGGGCCGCACTCCATATGCACGCGTACGCCGTGGGCGACGTCAGCGCGAAGCTCGTCGGCGTGCCGACCACGCTCGAGATTCACGCTCGCGCGATGGTGACCGCCGCGCCGCCGGTCCAGAGCGTCGTTGCGGCACTCGACTCGCGCCGGCAGCGCACCGCCGAGCAGGGCGACCGCCTGGCGGCCGGCATCCGCAAGGACCTCGTCGACCACGTGCGCGACTACGGTCGCGCGCTCGCCCGGCACGCCGACGACATCCGCGACGGCGTCCGCAGGCGGCTGTCCGACGAGCAGCAGCGAACAGCGGACGTCGGAACAAGCCTCGATGCTGACAGCCGTCGGCGCCTGGCCGAAGCCTGCCGCGACCTCGACCACATCGCCGCTCTGCTGGCCGCCAGCGACCCGCGCCGGCGCGGCTGGGTGCTTCCGACGACCGGCGCTGGCGCGGTCGCGCGCTCAGCGCGCACGCTAGCCATCGGCGACCACCTGATCTTGAGCTTCCACGACGGCGGCGCCGGCGCCGTCATCGACACCGTCCCCAACAAGGAGCAACCATGACCGAGCCGACCGCCCTTACGTTCGAGGAGGGCTACACCCGCCTGCAGACCATCTCGCAGCGAGTCACCTCGGAAGAGGTGCCGGTCGCCGAGATGTGCGAACTGTTCGCCGAAGGCAAGGGCCTGCAGAAGTCGCTGACCGAGTACCTCGACGAGCAGAAGGGCCGCGTCGAGGCCATCGAGCGCGGCGAGGGCATCCAGGCGTTCCGCATCGTCGCTCCGCACGCCGACGTGCCCAGGGAGCCGACCATCCGCGTCGACGCCGGCGACTTCGCACCGGCCGAGCCGACACCGGCGCCGCGTCAGGCCGCACCCGCCGACGACGACATCCCCTTCTGAGACGACCCTTCCACAGGGCCGGACGTCGATTCGCTTCCGGTCCTAGGCCGCGATTACGGTGGAAGCCCCAAGGCTCGGCAATACAGCGCATGACGATGACCAGCTCACCTTGACTCTTTCGCAGACGTCGCACCTCGCGGCTGACGCGCCACTGCGCCGGACGATGCGGTCATGAGCCGTCAGCGCTTCGACATCCTGCGTCTCGGTCTGGGCATGGACGAAGACCCTTGGCGCGAGGAGTCCGTCACCCCGCGCCGCGCGCGTGACGCCGTCTTCCACGACGAGCCACGGGTGCGCCGGCTCAAGTCCCTCGGGCTAACCACGCCGCTTCACGAGCTAGAGGGCAACAAGGGGCAGCGCGGCTGGGAGGCCCACAACCTGCTGGAGCTCGGCCTTATCGGCATCGACGCCATCGCTGACCGCCAAGAGCTTGAAGGCGGCGTCACGCCCGACGACATCAAGACGCTGCTGACGCAGTACGCGCGCGAGCAGAGCTCGGACACCGACCCAGCGGCGGTCGCCGCCGCGGTCCTAGACGCGGCGCTGGTCAAGACACGCGTGTTGCGCTACGGCGAGTACCGCACCCCGGGCGCGCACGTGGAGCACGAGTGGCCGTTCGCGCTCGTGCGCGAACTCGACGAGGGGCGAGGGGTGCATCTGCGCGCGACCGACCCGCCATCAACTTGCTCTTCGGGGCGCTGGACATTGGCGACCTCGAAAGCGTGCACCGTGCACGCTGCCGCGGAAACCCTGGTGGCGAAGCTCATCGAGCGTGGCCGCTTCGACGACGCACGCCGGGCAGCAATGGATGCGCGCTACCGCTCTATCCAGTACACCGAGCGGCTCCGCCAGCTCATCGCCGACGCTCGCAACTCCATCGCGACAGTGAACCTTCAGGGCGAGGCTCGCCCCACCCTGCTGATTGCGTACGCAACTACTAGGCTGGGCCGCTCGGTCCATGCGCCTCGAAGGCCTCCACCACATCACCGCCATCACTGCCGACGCGCCACGCAACCTCGGCTTCTACGCCCGCGTCCTCGGCCTGCGCTTCGTCAAGAAGACGGTCAACTTCGACCAGCCCGACGCCTACCACCTGTACTTCGCCTCCGAGGACGCGGCGCCCGGGTCCGTCCTGACCTTCTTCGAGCTCCCCGGCGCCGCGCCCGGGCGCGCCGGCGCGGGCATGGTCCACCGGATCCTGTGGCGGGTCGGCTCGGAGGCCTCGCTCGACTTCTGGGCCGCGCGGCTCGGGGACGAGGGCCGCGCCGCCGAGCGGGGGCATCGCTCCCTGCGCTTCGCCGATCCCGAGGGCCTGGATTCCGAGCTGCTGGTGGTCGACGTCGACGACGTGCCTCTCACCGCCGACTTCCCGGGCATCCCCCGTGAGCACGCGATCCAGGGCTTCCACGGCGTGCGCGCCTACGCGCGCGAGCCGGAGCGCTCGTGGGCGCTGCTCGGCGAGACCCTCGGCTTCGCCGGCGGGCGCGATGAGTGGGAGGCCAAGGGCGACGAGCGCCTCGCGGTCTACGCCCACGACGTGCCGCCGGACCCAGCCGGGATCCAGGGAGCGGGCACGGTGCACCACATCGCCTGGCACTCGCGCGATGCCGACCACGCGGCCTGGCGGCAGACCGTCGCCGGGGCGGGCTACCGCCCCACCCCGATCATCGATCGCCAGTACTTCCACTCGATCTACTTCCGCGAGCCGGGCGGCGTGCTGTTCGAGATCGCCACGACGTCGCCGGGGTTCGCCGTCGACGAGCCCGCGGACGCGCTCGGGGAGGAGCTCATGCTCCCGCCGCAGCACGAGCGGCTGCGGGCTTTGCTCGAGCAGCGCCTCACGCCCCTGGGCAACCGGCGCACGACGCCGACGCGACCGCCGGCCGATCGGGCGGTGGTCCGATGAGCGCGGAGACCACGGGCTCCACCTTCGACCTGCTCGCCCCTCTCCCCCTCGAGATCGAGTCCTACGCGCTCGCGGGGATCACGCGCGACGTCTCCTCCGGCTTCACCCGCAAGACCACCGTCGTGCGGTTGCGCGGCGGCGGTGAGGAGGGGGTCGGCGAGGACGTCGTCTACGACGGGGAGGACCACGAGGCGCTTCAGCAGGCGGGCCCGTACCTCGACCTGGCCGGGAGGACCACCCTCGGAGAGCTCGTCGAGCGGACCGACGCCATGGACCTCTTCCCCCACGAGCCGGTGCGGGGGGAGGTCTCCCGGATCTACCGCCGCTGGACCTTCCAGTCCGCCGCGCTCGACCTCGCGCTCCGTCAGGCCGGCACGCCGCTGCACGCCGTGCTCGGGCGCGAGCCGCGTCCCGTCACCTTCGTCATGTCCCTCCGGCTCGGCGTGCCCTCGACGCTCGCCCCGCTGCGCGCGCGCCTGGACCGCTATCCCGGCCTGCGCTTCAAGCTCGACCCCGTCGTCGACTGGGACGACGAGCTCGTGCGGGAGATCGCCGCCACGGGCGCGCTGGACTCGCTGGACTTCAAGTCCTTCTACACGGGGACGCTCGTCGACAACCCCGTCGACCCTGACCTCTACGCCCGCTGTCTCGCCGCCTTTCCAGACGCGTGGATCGAGGACCCCGCCGTGGCTGACCCGCGCATCGACGCGCTCCTCAGCCCCCACCGCGACCGCATCACGTGGGACGCCCCGATCCACTCGGTCGCCGACATCGAGGCCCTCCCCTTCCCGCCGAAGATGGTGAACGTCAAGCCCAGTCGCTTCGGGTCGCTGCGCTCGCTCTGCGCGGGCTACGACCACTGCGCCGAGCACGGCATCCAGGCCTATTCGGGCGGCCAGTTCGAGCTCGGCCCGGGCCGGGGCCAGGCCCAGTACCTCGCCGCTCTGTTCCACCCCGACGGGCCGAACGACCTCGCCCCGGGCGGCTACGACGCACCCGAGCCGGAGCCCGGGTTGCCCGAGTCGCCGCTCACGCCGGCTCCGACCTCCACCGGCTTTCGCTGGGAGAGCTAGGCGCTCAGCGCTAGCGGGCTCAGACGCGCTGGATCAGCGTCCCCGTCCCCAGGCCGCCGCCGCAGCACATCGTCACCAGGCCGACTTCCTTGTCCGAGCGCTCGAGCTCGTGCAGGAGGGTGGCGATGAGCCGCGCGCCCGTGGACCCGAGCGGGTGGCCGAGGGCCATCGCGCCGCCGTTGACGTTCACGCGGTCCATGTCGGGCTCGAGCTCGCGGCGCCACGCGGCGACGACGGGCGCGAAGGCCTCGTTGATCTCCACGAGGTCGATGTCGTCGATCTTCATCCCGTTGCGCTCCAGGAGCTTCCGCGTGGCGGGGATCGGGCCCGTGAGCATGATCACCGGGTCGACGCCGACCGTGGTCTGATCGACGATCCTCGCCCGCGGCGCGAGGCCGAGCGCCTCGGCCCTCTCACGGGCCATGAGCAGCACGGACGCCGCCCCGTCGGAGATCTGCGAGGAGTTCCCCGCCGTGATCTTCCCGTCGGGCGTGAACGCCGGCTTGAGCTGCGAGAGCGTCTCCAGCGAGGTCTCGGGACGGATGCCCTGGTCGGTCGCGTAGGTGTCTCCGTTGACCTGCATCGGGACGATCTCCCGCTCGAAGCGGCCCTCCTCGGTCGCCCTGGCCGCCCGCTGGTGGGAGCGGACCGCGAGCTCGTCGAGCTCGGAGCGGGGGATCTCCCACTGGTCGGCGATCATCTCCGCCGACAGGCCCTGGGGCACGAGGTTGTAGCGCTCCAGGAGCTCGGGCGGCCACGGCGAGCCGACCTGGTCGACCCAGTTGAAGCCGACGCCCATGGGAATGTGGCCCATGTGCTCGACGCCACCGCCGATGACGGTGTCGTGCACGCCCGCGGCGATGAGCGCCGCGCCGAAGTTCACGGCCTGCTGGGCCGAGCCGCACTGGCGGTCGACCGTGGTCGCCGGCGTCTCGACGGGCAGCCCGGCCTGCAACCAGGCGTTGCGGCCCACGTTGAACATCTGCTCGCCGTACTGCTGGACGCAACCGCAGATGACGTCCTCCACCTCGGCGGGATCGATCCCCGCCCGCGCGATGACCTCCGTGTAGGTCTTGCCCAGCAGCTCGTTGGGATGGGTGCCTGAGTAGTAGCCCTTCTCCTTGTGGCCGCGGCCGATCGGCGTCCGGACGGCTTCGACGATGACGACCTCGCGGCCGTGTCCGTTGCTCAACTCCGACACCCCCAGAAGTGACGTACGTGGCGAAGCCCGTACTCTAACCCGCTCGTTGACTGGCGAGTCAGCCAGTCAACGAGCGGCTCTCCATGAGTGAGTTCTCACCGTTCTCTCAACCAGAACTCAGGACTTCGCCCGATACTCGGGTCACCTCACAGCAGCACCTCCTCCCAGAAGCACGATCCCGGCCCGCGTCCTCAGCGGGCCGGTTTCGTTAGAGCGATGCGCGTGCTGCTGGTGTCCGGCTCCCTGCGGGCGGGCTCCACGAACACCGCGCTCGTGCGGACGGCGGCGGCCGTCGCGCCCGCCGGTGTGGACGCCGAGGTGTACGAGCCCCTCGCGTCCCTCCCCCACCGTCGCCTGGGTCAAGAATCGGACCCCACCCACCCCCGGCGGCCCCCGCGGGGGGCGCGGGCGCGCACGACTCCCTGCGCGCGGTGCTCGGCTACACAGGCTCGCGGATCGTCGGGGAGGCGTGCGCAAGGATCCCGCTGACCCGTCAGGCCGTCGGTGAGGACGGGCTGATCGCCGACTTCGCGGTGCGCGAGGAGATCCTCGCGGTGTTGGCCGCGCTGGCCGCGGCCGCCGACCGCGGGTGAGCCCCGTTCAGCGCCTCGAGCTCTCGGCTTGGGCCCGTTCCCGATACCGCAGACACAAGATGCAGACCACCTCGTCGTCGCCGACGTAGACGTGGCCGCGCTCACCGGCGAACCACACGTGGCCACAGTCGGCGCACGGTCGCGTGTTCGGGTCCGCCTGCGGCTCCGGCGGCCCGACCGTCATCGGCTCGACCCTGCGCGGGCGGCGCCCTGGCGCGGCGACAGATCACCGTTCGCGACCTTGTAGGCGATCGTGTCCAGGTATTCGGCGCCGCCGCCATCGCGCGTGCGCTTCGACGCCTGCTCGGCCGTCACGCCCAGGCTGACCAGCGCGCGCGCCGCCCCGGGGTCGAAGCAGCGCGCCTCGAGCCACTGGGCGGTCGCCTCGTCATCGAAGTCGGCCTCCGTCCAGGACTTCGCAGCGGCATCGGCGTCGCCACCACGGTCGGCGAGCTCGCCGTATCGCTTGATCGTCTCGGCGCTCGTCTTCGTCTCCCCCCACCAGTACTCCTTCATGGTGCTCGTCTCCTGCGATCGTCGGAGTCCCTGTACATGTAGCTCAGGCCACGCCGGCGCGCCGCCGGCGGATGCGCACGGCCTCGATGCGGTTCTCGCGCACGGACTCCACGCGGATGGAGTAGCCATCGGCCGAGACGGTGTCGCCGCGCTTGGGCAGGCGGCCGAGCTCGGCGAAGACGAAGCCCCCCACCGAGTTGTAGGCATCGGAGTCCACCGGGAGCTCGAGGCCGTGGTCCTCCAGATCCCTCACCGCCACGTGCCCGCGCACGTACCACTCGCCGTTGGCCAGCTTGCGCACGGCCCCGCCCGCGGGATCGGTCTCGTCGTCGATCTCTCCCACGACCTCCTCGATGATGTCCTCCACGGTGACGAGACCGGCCGTCCGCCCGTACTCGTCGATGACGATCGCCATCGAGGAGCGCTGACGCTGGAGGTCGGCGAGGAGGTCGTCGAGCGGCTTGGTCTCGGGGATGATGGGCGCCTCGCGCACGAGCTCGGCCAGCGAGGCGTCCAGACCGTCGGCCAGGAGCTTCTTGGCCAGCGCGTTGGAGTGCACGACCCCTTTCACCCGGTCGGAGTTCTCGTCCTCGGTGACCACGAGCCGGGTGTGACCGCTCTCCACGCACCGGCGCAGGGCGGTCTCCACGTCCTCGGCGACGTCGACGGTCACGACCGCGGGGATGGGGGTCATCACCTGGCGGGCCTCCTGCTCGTGGAGGTGGAAGACGCCCGAGAGCATGAGCGCCTCGCCCTCGTCGAGCTTGCCCTCGGTCGAGGACTCGGCGATGAGCCGCCGCAGCTCGTCCGCCGAGCCGCCCTGCGACTGGGCGGCCTCCGGATCCACCCCTAGCAGGCGCAGGATCTTGTAGGAGACCCAGGTGAGCACCCGCGCGAAGGGCCGCACGATGCTGCGGAACAGCGCGAGGGGACGAGCGACGCGCCGCGCGACCCCCTCGGCGCGCCCGATCGCGTAGACCTTTGGGACGATCTCGCCGATCGTGATGTGCAGCGAGGTCACGATCAGGTAGGCGATGACGACGGCGATCGCCACCGAGACGCCATGGGACAGCGGGCCGCCCAGCACCGGCTCGAGGATCCCGCTGATCGTGCCCTCCCCGAGAGCGCCGATCCCGATCGAGGCCATCGTCACCCCGACCTGGATCACCGAGATGTACTCGTTGATGTTGTCGATCTGGTGCAGCGCGGTCACCGCGCCGCGCTGGCCCTGCTCGGCGGCCGCCTCGAGGTTCGCCCGCTTGGAGCGGACGAGCGAGTACTCGGCGATCACGAAGAACGCGTTGAGGAAGACGAGCAGGACGGTGGCGACGAGGGCGAGGGCGGTCATGCCGTCGTCCCCCGGGCCCGGGCCTGCCCGCTACTTCGCGAGGGGGGGTCGTCGTTCATCGGGCGACCGCCGGAGAGTAGCCGCCCACCCGGAGCCCGCGCCCCATTCAGGCCTCGAGCCCGTCGATCGTGCGGGCCAGCGCGTGGTCGGCCTCGGTGAGTCGCCCCGCGTCGTGCGTGCTGAGCGTGAGCCGGACCCGGTTCCACCCGTGCAGGAGGATGTCGGGATGATGGTTCGCCGCCTCGGCCGCCTCCCCCACGCGGTTGACGAAGGCGAGCGCCGCCGCGAAGTCGGCCAGACGCCAGTCGCGGACGAGCACGCCGTCCTCCTCGCGCCACCCGCCGTCCTTATCCTCGCCCGCCATGCGCATCGTCTCCCTCGTTCCGTCCGGAACGGAGATCCTATGGGCGCTCGGCCTGGGAGACGCCGTCGTCGGGGTCACCCACGAGTGCGACTTTCCGCCGGAGGCCGCCGAGCGTGCACGGGTGACGCACGACGTGCTGCCGGCGGGCCTGAGCGCCGGCGCGATCGACGCCGCGGTGCGCGAGCGCACCGAGGCCGGTGAGTCCATCTACGCGCTCGACGAGGACGCCCTGCGCGAGCTCCGGCCCGACCTCATCGTCACCCAGGCGTTGTGCGCGGTGTGCGCGGTCTCCTACGAGGACGTCCGGGCGCTCGCCGAGCGGATGCAGGCGGGTGGGAACCCCATCCGGGTCCTCTCGCTCGATCCCCACACGCTCGGGGAGGTGATGGGCGACATCCGGACCGTGGCCTGGGCGACGGAGCATCCGGATGCGGGGGCCGCGGTGGTGCAGTACGCGGCGGACCGCATCGAGCGGGTCGAGCGCGCCGTCGCGGGCCGGCGACGCCCCCGCGTGGCGGTGCTCGAGTGGCTCGACCCGGTCTTCGTCGCCGGGCATTGGACCCCGCAGCTCGTGGAGCTCGCGGGCGGGGAGGACATCCTCGGCGCCGCGGGCGAGCACTCGCGCGTGGTCACGTGGGAGGAGGTCGCGCTCCACGGGCCGGACGTCGTCGTCGTCGCGCCCTGCGGCTACGACGCCGAGCGCTCCCGCCAGGAGGCCGAGCTCCACGCGGACGACCTCCGGAGGATCGGCGCCGGCGAGGTCGTGGCGGTCGACGCCGCCGCCTACTTCTCGCGGCCGGGCCCGCGGCTCGTCGAGGGACTCGAGCTCCTGGCCCACATCCTCCATCCCGACGTGGTGCCGGCGCCGCCCCCCGGCGCCGAGGCGCTCACCGTCGCGCTGGTCTAGGAGCGCGGACTTGGGCGGCAGGACCTCGGTGCAGGGGGCCGCGACGCTCGTGCTCCATCTCGCGCGCGATGCGGTCTGCGAGCTCGCGCCCCCATTCGCGCTCCACGAGGTGCAGCGCGAGGTCGATCCCCGCGGTCACCCCGCCGGCGGTGACCACGTCGCCGTCGTCGACGACGCGAGCCTCGACGATCTCCACCCCGGCGGCCCGCAGCTCCTCGACTGCGCTCTGGTGCGTGATCGCCGGGCGGCCGGCGAGCAGGCCGGCGGCGTGCAGGATCCCGCCGCCGGTGCAGACCGACGCGACGACGGCGCCCTGCTCGTGCAGTCGCGCGGCCGCGGCGGGCAGTGCGCCGCGCTCGGCCTCCGCCCGGGCGCCCTGCCGCGTGTGGTCATTCCAGCCGCCTCCCGGCACGACAAGGAGGTCGGGCGAGGTCAGGACGCCATGGGGCTTGACGACCGCGCCGTGGCTCGTCGTGATCTCCTCCACGGGGTCGAGGGTGACGAGGGTGACCCAGACGTCCGCGCCCCCCTTCGCCGCATTGGCGAGCACCTCGAAGGGCCCGAAGGCGTCGAGGTCGTCCACGCCGTCGAAGATCACGATCTGGGCGTCCATGCCGGCAGCGTATGACGCGACGGGTCCTCCTCGTCCACTCCTCGGCGGACCGGTACGGCTCGGACCGCCAGCTCGGGGTGCTGGCCACGGGCCTGGACCCGGGGCGGTGGCGGCCGCTCGTCGTGCTGCCCGAGGAGGGCCCGCTGTCGGGAGACCTGCGCGCCGCGGGGGTCGAGGTCCTGGTGCGCCCGCTGGCGATCGTGCGCCGCTCCGAGCCACGGCCCACGGCGTTCGGCCGGGCGCTGGGAGCGGACGTCCGGGGGCTGCCAGCGCTCGTGGCGCGGAGCGGGGCGGCGGTCGTGCACGCGAACACCGCGGTGCTTGCGGGGGTCGCGCTCGCCCGGCTCGGCGTGCCGCTCGTCCAGCACGTCCGCGAGGACTTCACCCCCTACGGCGCGCTGTGGCCGCCGTGGCGGCGGGTGCTCTCACACGCGGATGCGCTCCTGGCCATCTCGGGCTCGGTCGCGGCGCAGTTCGGATCGGGGGCCGGCGTGCGCATGGTGCCGGACGGGCTCATCGCGCTTCCCGCGCTTCCTTCGCGGCCCGAGGCGCGGCGGACGCTCGGGCTGCCCGACGACGCGTGGATCGTCGCCCTGCCCGGCCGACTGGCGCGCTGGAAGGGTCAGGACGTCCTGGTGCGCGCGCTACCCGCGCTACCCGGAGCGGTCGCGGTGCTCGCGGGTGGCGCCTGGCGCGACGATCCGGCTCCCACGGTCGCGCTGCGCCAGCTCGCGGCCGACCTCGGCGTCGAGGACCGCGTGCGTCTCCTCGGCGTGCGCGAGGACATGGAGAACGTCCTCGCCGCCGCCGACGTCGTGGTCCAGCCCTCGACCGGCCGTGAGCCCCTGGGCAACGCCGCGCTCGAGGCCGCCGCGGCGGGCCGGCCCGTCGTGGCGAGCGCCCACGGCGGGCTGCCGGAGGTCATCACGGACGGAAAGACGGGGCTGCTCGTCCCGCCCGGGGACCCTGCGGCGCTGGCCGCGGCCCTCCGGCGGCTCCACGAGGACCCCGAGCTCGCCGCGCGGCTGGGCGCCGCGGCCTCCGCGGACGTCGCGCGGCGCTTCGGGGCGCGGCGGCTGCTCGACACCGTGCAGGGGATCTACGACGAAGTGATTCTCAGGTCCGGGAAGGCGGAGTGAGCCTGCAAGGCGGCGCTACGCCACGCTCCCGTGCGCCGCCGCCAGCGCCCCGGCCACGCACACCGCCGCCAGCGCCAGGCACCCCAGGTACGCCAGCACGTCCTGCCGGCGCCGCTCGCCCAGCTCCACGAGCACGAGCGCGGCCAGCCCGCCGGCGATCAGGCCGCCGAGGTGGCCGCCCAGCGAGATCTTCCCGGCGAAGGACACGGTGAAGACGACGTTGATGAGCAGCGTCGCTCCGAGGCCCGACTCCCAGATCGGGATTCCCCGGTCGCGCGCGAGCACGATCGCCCCGCCCAGGAGCCCGAACGCCGCCCCCGAGGCGCCGACCGTGGGCGAGTCCGGCGAGAGCAGGAGCGCCCCGAGCGACCCCCCGAACAGGGCCACGAAGTAGAGGGCCACGAACCGGGCGCGGCCCAGCGCCGGCTCGAGCATCCCCCCGAGCACGTAGATGAAGAACATGTTCAGCAGCAGGTGGAGCGGGCCCGCGTGCAGGAAGCCCGACGTCAGCAGCCGCCAGTACTCGTGCTGGCCGCCGACGACGGACGAGTAGAGGTCGCCGCGCGCGATGAGCTCCCCCCCGCCCCGCAGCGCGGCCTGGGGGTCGAGCACGGACGCCGCGACGAACACCAGCACGTTGATCCCGATGAGCACGTACGTCGCCGTCGGCTGCGTCCGCGTCGAGCGGAGGTTGCGGACCTTCGTCTTCTCGCGCGAGCACTCCGGACAGCGCATCCCGACGGACGTCGTGGTCATGCAGTCCGGGCAGATGGGCCGCCCGCACGCCGAGCACGAGACGCCGGTCTCGCGGTCGGTGTGGCGGTAGCACGTCTGCTCCATACCCCGCTTGCGACGCTAGCAGCGGGCCCTTACAGCGAGCCGACGACGACGGGCTGCCGCGAGGGCGTGCCCGTGGGGCTCCCGCCCGCGGGCTCCGAGGAGACCAGCACCCGGTAGGCCCGGCGGGCGCCCGCGGGCAGGTCGACGGCGGCGGTGCCGTCACGATCCACGAAGAAGGAGGTCTGGGTGGCCTCCGGCGCCGCGTTGGAGGAAGGCTGGAGCCAGACCTGGTAGGTGCGTCCGACGCCCGGCGCGGGCATCCGCGACACGTGCAGCGTGCTGCGTTCGCCGACGAGGTCCACACGCGCCTGCGCGCCGTGGCCTGCGGGCGCGGAGAGCGCGACGGTCCGGTGCGAGACGCCGTCGCCCTGGAGCAGGTCCCGCGCCGTCCACCCGCCCACCATGGCGACAACCGCCGCGGCGGTGGCGACCATCGCGCCGCGCGGGCTGAGCTGAAGCGGCCCGAAGCCGAACCTCCGCCGCGGAGGACGGTCGGCGGCGGGGCCGGCGGCGCGGAGCAGCTCGGCCTCGGACTCGACGACGGCGAGCACCCGCGAGCGCAGGTCGCGCGGTGCGCGGACCGGCGGACCCGACAGGGCGAGGGCGCCGGTGACGGCACGATCCTGCGCGAGCTCGTGCGCGCACGTCGCGCAGGAGGCGACGTGGGCCTCGAAGTCCACCCGCTCCTCCTCGGGCAGCGCGCCGAGGGCGTAGGAGGCGACGAGGTCGGTCTGGGGGTGGGCCTCGCTCACGGCGCCAGCCCCTGCTGTTCGATGGCCCCGCGCAGCTTGGCCAGGGCGAGGCGCATGCGGCCCTTCACCGTGCCCACGGGAGCGTCCAGAAGATCGGCTATCTCGGTGTGCGTGAAACCGCCGAAGTAGGCGAGCTCCACGACGCGCTTCTGGTCGGCCGGGAGGACCTCGAGCGCGTCGCGGACCCGGGCCCCCTCGTCGCGGCGGGCGACCTCGACCTCCGTGCGCTCGGCGGCTTCCGCACGCTCCTCGAGCCCTTCGTCGCTCGCGCGGCGACGGCTGTGCACCAGCGCGCGGCGCAGGGAGTCGATCGCCCGGTTGTGCACGATCCCCAGCACCCACGTGCGCACCGAGCCGCGGTTGCGGTCGTAGCGACCGCCGGAGCGCCACAGGGAGAGGAACGCGTCCTGGACGACCTCCTCGGCCTGCGTGCGGGTGCCGCACATGCGATAGGCGAGGGAGAAGGCGACGCCCGAGTGGCGGTCGTAGACCACCGAGAAGGCGCGTGCGTCGCCGCCCTGGACGAGGGCCATGAGGTCCTCGTCCGCCAGGCGCTCCAGCGAGCCACTTTCTCCGCGCCGCATCGAGGTTCCTAACGCGCCCGCGTCTGGGCCGGATCAGCGGAAGACACGACGCGCCTCGCGCCGCACGTCGCGGACCGTCCGGGTCGCCAGGTCCAGCGGGGAGCGGGCGGCGGCCTGACGACGCCGGTGCGACCGGCGCACCCGCAACGCCACGAGAGCCGAGCCCGCGGCGCCGCCGACCACCGCGGCCGCCACGGGACGGGCCCAGTTGCGCGGGTCGCGCATGGCCGAGAGCTCCCAGGCCTCGAGCTCGTCGTAGGCCGCCTCGGCGAGGCCGGCGAGCGTCAGCTCCACCCGGGCCTCCAGCGCGGCCGGCGGCTCGACGGGCGCGAGCGCACGCCGTAGCAGGGCCTCGAAGTCCCCGGGGGCCGAGGAGCTCATCAGACCACCGTCCTTCCGGGCACCGCCGGCCGAAGGCCGGTGGTAGGGGCGGTGCCCTGCGTCCCCCGCCGCTCGGCCACGATCCCCTCGAGCTGACGGATCGCGCGGTGCAGGAGCACCTTCGTCGCCCCGTCCGTGCGCCCGAGCGCCCGGGCGATCTCCCGGTTGTCCATCCCCAGGGCGAAGCGCATGATCAGCGCCTCGCGCCGGTCGTCGGGCAGCTCGCCCACGCCGGCGAGGATCTCGGAGAGCTCCTCGCGTCCCTCCACGAGGTCTTCGGTGGTGTGGACGTCGGAGACGATTCCGGCGTCCTCGAGCTTCGCCTCGGGCCGCCGGGACCGGTCCCGGTAGAAGTTCGCCGCCAGGTTGTGGGCGATGCGGATGAGCCACGGGCGCAGCGGGCGCCCGTCGGACTCGCGCAGGGCCCGCTCGTAGTGACGATAGGCCTGGAGGAAGGTCTGCTCGGTGAGATCCTCCGCGTCGTGGTGGTTGCCGACGCGGTAGTAGGAGTAGGAGTAGACGTCGCGCAGGTGGGCCCGGTAGAGGTCGGAGAAGCGCCGGTCGAGCTCGGGCTTGTCCACACGGTCAAGGCTACGCCGCGCGGCGGGATCGGCGCCCGCGCGACGGGGCGGTGAGGGTCGCCGTCCAGGAGCCGGCCCCGAGGGAGCCCGCGACGAGGTCGGCGAGGCTGGAGAGGGCAGGCGCGCCCATGTGGGCGTCGTGCAGGGCGCGGGCCACGTCGTCGGAGGTGGTGACCTCCGAGCCCGCCGTGGCCAGGGCATCGGCGAGCTGGAGGGCGAACGGAGCATCGAGGGAGGCGACGACGACGCTGAGGTCGGCCGCGCTGCCGACGGTGATTCGGTCGGGCAGCGGCGGGGTGCCGCCCAGCCACTCCCACTGGAGGGCGACGCAGGCCCAGATGCGCTCGGTGACGGCGGCGGCGAGGCGCGGGGACGCCTGCTCGGCGCGCGGGAAGGTGAGCCGGCGCCCCACGCGGATCTGCACGTGGCGCGGGCGGATGCGCCAGCCGGAGCGCACGTCTTCGGTCCCGAGCACGGCGACGGGTACGAGGGGCACGCCCGCCTCCAGCGCCAGGCGCCCGACGCCGCGCTTCGGCGCGCCGAGCGGGCCGGGGCGGACGCGCGTGCCCTCGGGGAACATGAGGACGGAGCCGCCGCGGGCGAGGATCGCCTTCGCCGTCTCGATCGCGCCCACGTCGGCGTCGCCCCGGGCGACGGGGAAGGCGCCAAGCGCGTTGAGGACCCCGGCCGCGAGGCGGTGCGAGAAGAGCTCCTGCTTGGCCATGTAGTGGATGGGCTTCTTCGAGACCGTGGCGATCACGAAGGGATCGAGGAAGGAGCGGTGGTTGGCCGCGAAGATGACGGGGCCGTCGGGTACGTGCTCGAGCGCGATCCGCTGCATGCGGAAGTACAGGCGGAAGAAGGGCTGGAGGAGCGCGCGGAGGAGCCGGTAGACGATGGGGTCGACCCCGTCCTCCCGGGCCCGGCGCTGAAGTGACTCGCGATCCACGACGCCGGTACACCGTCTGCGGACGGGCCGTTACAGTGACGCGCGTGGATGCCGCCCGGACCCTCCGCGGAGCCGTCGCGGGGGCGGCCGCGGCGAGCGTCTGGGCAGCCCAGCAGCCACTCGACGAGCGGGTGTTCCGGACGGGCTACGACGACGTCGAGCTGCTCGGCAAGTTCGTGACCCGGGGGCGCGCGTGGCCGGTGGCGGGCTTCGCGATGCACGTCGCCAACGCCGCGATCTTCGGCGCGGTCTACGCGCAGCTCGCACCCTCGCTACCCGTCCCGCCGGCGCTGCGGGGGCCGCTGTGCGGGCTCGTGGAGCACGTCGGCCTCTGGCCCGCGGGCCGGCTGGTCGACCGCTTCCACCCCGCGCGGGATGAGCTGCCGCAGCTGACCGGCAACGGCCGCGCGTGGCTGCAGGCCGCCTGGCGCCACGCGCTCTTCGGCGCGATGCTCGGCGAGCTCGAGCGGCGACTGAACCCGCCCGCCGAGCCCCAGCCGCCGGCCTACGAGGTCACGCTCTCCTCGAACGGGCACGGCTCGCTCGAGGACGCGGTACTCGCGAGCTGAGCTCGGGTCTGCTCATCACGGGCGCCTCGGGCTTCGCGGGCCGGCATCTGCTCGCGCGAGCCCGCCGCCCTCTCCCTCGATCGCACGAGCGGCGTCGATCTCCTCGACCCCACGGAGACGCGCCGGGCGATCCGCGATGCCCGGCCCGAGCGCATCGCGCACCTCGCCGCCCTCGCCTCTGTCGGCCGCTCCTGGCAGGCCCCGGGCGACACCATGCGCGCCAACTCCGAGATGACGCTGAACCTGCTGGAGGCAGTCCGGGACGAGGCCCCGGACGCCCGGGTGCTCGTGGCCTCCTCGGGGGAGGTCTACGGCACCGCCGCCGCGCCACCAGTCGGCGAGGACGCGCCGCTGCGCCCCCAGAACCCCTACGCGGTCTCCAAGTCTGCTCGCCGGCTTCTACGCCGACGCCCGCGGCCTGCACGTCGTGCGCGCGCGAGCGTTCAACCACGCGGGACCGGGTCAGGGCGACCACTTCGCGCCCTCCTCCTGCGCGCGCCAGGCCGCGGCGGGCGCGAGTGAGATCCGCACCGGGTCCCTGCACACCCGGCGGGACTTCACTGACGTCCGCGACGTCGTCAGGGCCCACCTGGAGCTACTCGACGACGGGGAGCCCGGCGCGGTCTACAACGTCTGCTCGGGACGCTCGACGTCCACGGCGGAGCTCGTGGCGCTGGTGGCGCGCGCCGCCGGCCGCGAGCTCTCGCCGGTGCCCGACCCCGCCTGCATCCGCCCCCACGAGGTCATCGACCTCTACGGCGACCCGTCCCGCCTCCACGCGGCCACGGGCTGGGAGCCCGAGATCCCCCTCGCGCAGACCGCAGCCGACACCCTCGCGTGGTTGGCGGACGTAGACTCGCGAGAGCCAGCGCCGGAGTAGCTCAGGTGGTCAGAGCAGGCGCCTTGTAAGCGTCAGGCCAGGGGTTCGAATCCCCTCTCCGGCTCTCCCCCAGGGGTGGTCACGCGAGCCGACGGCTCAAGGGCCGGTGGGTGGATCCCGTAGATGCCCTCGAGTCGAAGGTCGACTCCGGAGGGCCAGCTCAAGACCCCGAGCCCCGTCGGCGAACGTGACGCGTACGACGTACGGCTCGAGCGGTCGGACGTCGCTGATCGACGGCGCCATCACGACAGTGGCTCGATCGGGAGGAGGGAAAGGCGGGCCCGCGCACGGCCCCAGTTTTCGAGTAGCTCTTCGCGGTGCATCGTGGACCATTCTCTACATCGCGATCACGAGCCCGTAGAACGCGCTGACCCTCGGCACCGAACCAGCCGAGCAGATCCGGGCCGCCAAGCGTGAGCTCGTCAGTCGTCACCGAACCGGCACTATTTCGGCCCACATCCCCGCGTGGTCGGACAGGCCGTCCTCCCGCCATGGGTGGAGGTAGTCGCAGGCGGTAGCGGTGAGCTCGGCGAGCAGACGACATGGTCGAGGCGGTAGGACTCGCCCCACGGAGCGCGGCGCGACCGGTCGCGCCGCGCGTGGCCGTGGACGGCGCGGAAGGCGTCCGACCAGCCGGGCAGCCCTCGGAGCAGGAGCAGCTCGGCGGCGTCGTGGCGCTCGCCGATCTCGACCCGCCCACCCCGGAGGCGGCCCGAGCGTGTGCGGGCGAAGGTGACGACCTCGCCCTCGGGGGACTCGGAGCGGGGCGTGTTGAGGTCCCCCGCGAGCACCCGCGGACGTCCCCGGCCAGGAGCGCGCCGCCGAGCGCCTCGAGGGTCCGCACCTTGACGAGGTCCTCGCGCTGGGAGGTGGGCGCGTGGAGCGTGTGGACCTCGACGCCGGCGGTCCGCACGGCCAGGTGGCGCTCCGGCCACAGCAGCCCGGGCGGGGAAGACAGCACTGCCTCGATCCCCGCCCGCGCGGCGATCATCACCTCGAGCCGCCGCGGGTGCGCCGCCGGGGACGCGCACTCCAGCCCTGCGCCCTCCAGCGCCGCCTTCCACAGCGGCCGCGTCGTCCTCGTCACCTCCTGCAGGCATACGACGTCCGCCCCGAGCGCGAGCAGCACCTCGGCCTGGGCTGCCGCCACCCGCACCCGTCCGGCCACGTTCCAGGTGACGAGTCGCGTACGTCTACGCCTCAGGCGGCGTGGGTCCCGGCCCGGCGCTCGTCGGTGCTCCCGCCGCGATGCGCCGCATGAGCGACCGCGCGGCCGGGAGGACCACCTCCGGGTCCTCGGTGACGAGGTAGGCGAACCGGCGCTCGACGTCCGGTCCGTCGTCGCCGAGGTCACGGGCCAGCAGGGCGCGGCTCTCGCCGGCGCCCACCACGCAGACGTTCCACTCGCCGGCAAGGCGCTCGTTCTCGCGCAGGTCGGCGCCGCGGACGCCGGTGACGGGCTCGCGCCCGAGGCCGGTGCCGAACACGCCGACGAACGCAGCCCGGGCGGCGAGCGCGCGGTAGCGCGTGGCCATGGTGGGCGTGAAGCGCCGGGCGCTCTGGAAGCAGACGAGGACCACCGCGGGATCGGACAGGGACTCGGCGTGGCGCTCGAGCCCGCGGGAGATGGCGAACAGCTCGCGCTTCGTGCCCACCTCGGGCCGGCTGTCGCGCTCGCCGATCTCGAATGGCGTCCCCCGCTCCTCGTCGAGCCGCCGGCGCAGCAGCGCCACGGCGCGGCGGGCGGGCAGCGGCGGAGCGGCGGGCAGCGGCGCGGGACGCCCGAAGAGCCATCCCTGCCCGAGGGTCGCACCGAGCCGCCGGGCCCGCTCGAGGTGCTCGGGGGTCTCGAGCCCCTCGGCGAGGATCCGGGCGCCGGCGCGCGCCGCCCACGCGTGGATCGTGCCCAGGCCGCGGAGGATCTCCTCCGTCGGCTCAGTGCGCACGAGATGCATGTCCAGCTTGACGACCTCGGGCGCCACGAAGGGCAGGAGGGCCAGCGAGCGGGGGTCGGCGCCCACGTCGTCCAGGGCGATGGCCGCCCCCTGCCGGCGCAGGGTCATCACCGCCTCGAGGAGCTCGGCGGGCTTGAGGGCGAGCTCGCGCTCGGTGACCTCGAGGACCAGCCGTGGCCCGGCGGTGGGCAGCGCGGCCCCGCGCCAGTCGTCGACCGCCTCGGGCTCCACGTTCAGCCACAGGGAAGACGGGGCGCGGAGGTCGGCGGTGCGGGCGGCGGCGAGGGCCGCCGAGCGGCACGCGGAGTCGAGCTCGGCCAGGCGCCCGGCCTCCCGCGCGGCGGAGAACATGGCCGCAGGGCTCTCCAGCGGCGAGCCCGCCGGGCCGCGGGCCAGCGCCTCGTAGCCGGCGACCTCGCCCGTACCCAGGTCGACGATCGGCTGGAAGACGGGCCGCAGGGCTCCTCCCCGCAGGAGCTCGGCAAGAGGAGAGCGCAGGTCGGTCACGGCCGCCATCGGTCCTGTATCGGCCCGCGCGCCCGACGGGTTGAGGGACTAGCGCTCGCCGGGAACCCAGGCGTTCCCACGGCGGGTGAGGACCATGCGCTCCACCCGCTCCCGGCCGGTGACCCGGAAGATCGCCTCGTCCTCCTCGGTCCCCGGGCGGTCGGTCACCTCCACGAGCGCGAGCTCGAGCACCTCCTCGGCGCCGTGGGCCTCGCGCCACGCGCTGCGCACGGCGTCCTCGAGGATCGCTCGATCCCAGCCCCGGTCCTCGGCGGCGCCGCCGCGAGCTGCGCGTCGCCCGCCTTGACCTGCTCGGCGAAGCTCCCCTCGACCTGCTGCCGGCGCCGGGCGCTCGCCAGCACCCCACCCGCGGCGAGAAGCACGACGACCCCGACGATGACGAACAGGAGGATCTCGAGCCAGACGGGCATCCCCCCCGGGGAAGCAGCTACAGCACGGGCGCGCGGCCCGCGAGGTGCGCGCCGACCTTGCGCTTCACCCGCTGGAGCGCGTTGTCGACCGTCTTGGTGTCGCAGTCGATCCGGCGCCCGACCTCCTCGTAGGAGTGACCGTCGAGATAGAGGGACAGCACGCGGGACTCGAGGTCGGACAGCACCGTGGACAGGCAGGCGACGAGCGCGCGGAGCTCCTCGGTGGAGATCACCTGCTGGACGGGGTCATGGCTCAGCGGGCCCGGGATGATCTCCTCGAGGGTCGGCTCCCCGTCTCCCTGCGCCGAGGCCGGGGACGCCGAGAAGGAGACGTAGCCGTTCAGCGGGGTGTGCTTGTGCCGGGTCGCGGTCTTGACCGCGGTGATGATCTGCCGCGTGATGCAGAGCTCGGCGAAGCTCCGGAACGAGGACTCCCGATCGGGCCGGAAGTCCCGGACCGCCTTGTAGAGCCCCACGAGCCCCTCCTGGATCAGGTCGTCGGAATCCCCTCCTGCGATGAAGTAGGAGGAGGCCTTGAGGCGCACGAAGCCGTGGTAGCGGCGCACGAGGCGGTCGTAGGCGTCCGGGCTGCCCTGACGGGCCAGCGCGAGAAGATAGGAGTCCTCGACCTGAGGTAGAGACTGGGGAGCGGCTCCGAGCCGTGCCATCTGGGACGCCTTCCTCAACCCCCTACAACAGGGCCGGTGCGGTTTCGGCGCGCTTACCTCCCCAGGACGCCCGTCGAATGCGATCCGGGGCAGAAGCTCGACCTCGAGTCCACCCTTACGCCTGTCGCAGGGTGCCATAGTCACGCCCGCGCGTCAAGGGCTGCATAGAGCAGCACGGCCGCCGCGGCGCTCGCGTTGAGTGAATCGAGCGTCCCGCGCAGGGGGATGCTCACGAGCTCGTCGCAGACCCCCGCGACGCGCGGGCGCAGCCCGCGCCCCTCTCCCCCGATCACGAGCACGGCCCCCCCGCGCCAGTCGACCTCGCGGTAGGACCGGGGCGCCCCCGCCGCCGCGCCGTAGCTCCAGCACCCGCGGCGCCTCGCCGCCGCGAGGAAGTCCGCGATGTTGCGGACGCGAGCGATCCGGAGGTGCTCGACGGCGCCCGCGGCGGCCTTGCAGACCGCGGGGGTCACCTCGGCCGCGCGACGCTCGGGGATCACCACCCCGTCGACCCCCGCACACTCCGCCGAACGGCAGATCGCCCCCAGGTTCTGCGGATCCTCGATTCCGTCGAGAGCGACGAGCAGGGGATCGGTCCGCGCGAGGAGCTCCTCTTCGCCCACGTACGGGAAGGCCGGGACCTCGGCGCACATCCCCTGGTGGGCGCCCGTGCCCGCCCGGGCCTCGATCTCCTCGGAACCCACGATCTCCACGGAGGCGCCGCCCGGGAGCCACGGCTCCCGCGCCGCGCGCGCAGTCGCCCACACCCGGTGGACCCGCCGGCGTCCGCGCAACGCCTCCCGCACGGGATTGCGGCCATAGATGATCATCACGCCCAGAGAGTCACGCGGGCACCAGCTCGGGGCCCTCCGGCCCGTCCCGGACCGTCCAGCCCGCGGCGGCGATCTCGTCGCGCAGGCGGTCTGCCGCGGTCCAGTCGCGCTCGTCGCGCGCACGTGCGCGCGACTCCGCGAGCGCGCGGACCTCCGAGGGCGCATCCTCGGAGACGAGCAGCGTCTCGAGGCCGAGCACCTCGAGCATCTCGCTCAGCACGCCGCGGCCGGCGCCGGCCGTCGACAGTCGCCGGAGCTGCTCGGCCAGCACGGCGAGCGCGGCGGGGGTGTTGAAGTCGTGGGCCAGCGCGGCGAAGAACTCTCCCGACAGCGAGACCTCCGAGGGGGTGGGGCCGGGCGGCAGCCGACGCACCGCGTCGCGGATCCCCGCGCACCGCGCCCGGGCCTCGGCCAGGCGCTCGTCGGAGAACGCCAGCGGTTGGCGGTAGTGGCCTCCGCAGAAGTACATGACCAGCGTCTCGGCCGCGAACTCCTCCAGCGCACGGTGCAGGGCGAACGCGTTGCCCTGAGACTTCGCCATCTTCTCCTGCTCGAGGCGGACCATCCCGTTGTGCATCCAGATCTGCGCGAGGTCCCGCCCCCGGGCCGCCCCGGTCTGCGCCGCCTCGTTCTCGTGGTGGGGGAAGACGAGGTCCGACCCGCCACCGTGGATTTCGAAGCCCACGCCGAGCTCGGCCTCGGCCATCGCCGAGCACTCGATGTGCCAGCCCGGCCGCCCGCGCCCCCACGGAGCGTCCCAGGCGGTGTCCTCCTCGGGCTTGGCGCCCTTCCACAGCGCGAAGTCCAGCGGATCGCGCTTACGGTCGCGCTCCTCACCCTGGTCGAGATCTTCCAACTCCCGGTGAGACAGCTCTCCGTAGGCGGAGTAGGTGCGTACACCGAAGTAGACGTCGCCGCTCGCCGCGTACGCGTGACCGTTCTCGATCAGGTCGCCGATGAGCGCGACGATCGGCCCGATGGTCTCGGTGGCCAGCGGCTCGGCGTCGGGGCGTCCGAGGCCCAGCTTGTCGGTGTCGCGCACGTAGGCGTCGGTCATCTCGGCCGCCAGCTCGGCGCTCGGCACCCCGCGCGCCGCTGCCGCCGCGTAGATCTTGTCGTTGACGTCCGTGACGTTGATCACGAGCCTCGGCGCCAGGCCCTCGTGGACCAGGAAGCGCCGGAGCAGCGAGAAGACCACGAAGGGGCGCGCGTTGCCCACGTGAATGCGGTCGTAGACGGTCGGCCCGCAGGCGTAGATGCCCACCCGGCCGCCGGGGCCGGGCACCAGATCCTGGAGCATCCCGCTCCGCGTGTCGTGGAGCCGGATCGGGGCCATGGCGCGCGGAGGCTAGTCACGCCGGGGCGCGGCGCGCGTCCCGCCGATAGGAGAGGCGCAGCTCGGCGCGGGTGCGCCGGCTGTCGCCCCGCGGCGGGGCCTCACTCCACCAGACGCAGCCGGCGCGCGGCGGGGCGCACCTCCACGCGCTGACCCCACAGGATCTCGACGCGGTCGGCCTCGATCCCGTCGCCGAAGACCACGCCCCCGTCCCCGAGCTCGCCGGTGATGACGAGCGGGCGCTCGGCGGTCACGATGCCCGCGGTGATCCGGGTCGCCGTCGTCGGGCTCGGCCACGCCTCGCGGACGAAGAAGGCCAGCGTGGGCTCGCCGGGTCCCGGCAGGGCGAGCGGCTCGCCCCGCGCCGCGTTGATGCTCGCGGCCCAGCCCGTCGCGCCCGTCCCCGTGGCGACGATGACCCCCGAGGACGACTGGCGCTCCCCGCGGCCGTCGACCGACAGGGTGTAGCGCGCGGACTGGTGGCTCGCGTGCCCGAGGAAGACCTCGTTGAGGGCGAGAACCGCTTGGCCGTCGTCGAGGCGGGCCTCGGCCATCGTCCGGCCCGGGGTGCGGACGCGCCCGACCGCGGCGTCGCGCAGCAGGTCGGCAGCCGCCGCCGGCGGATGGCGCACGAGCACCCCGGCGACGCGCTCCGGGTCCGGGTTGAGCCCGAGGACGGGCTGCTCGTCGACGTACTTGGCCACGTTGGCCACCAGCCCGTCCTGGCCCAGGACGGTGACGACGTCCTCGGGCTCGAAGAGGAAGCGGTCGAGGTCGGCGCGGGCCACGACCGCGGTGCGCCACTGCGCCGGCACGGCGCCGAGCACGAGGGCGCGGGCGGCGCCGAAGGAGCGATGACGCTCCTCGACCTCGTCGAGGGACCGGTCGCGGCGCTCGAGGAAGAAGCGGACCTGCTCGCGGGTGGCGTGGCGCGCGAGCAGGTCCTCGTACTCGGTCGGGCGCTCGACGAGGACGCAGCGCGGGACCACGGTTCACTCCTCCGCGCCCGCGGCCAGGCGGCCCAGCAGCGGGGCCACGAGGTCGGGCGTGAGCGTCAGGTGGTCGATGTGGCCGAGCTGGCCGGCCACCTCGCGCAGGGCGAGGGCGAGCAGCACGTCCGGCGGCATCGCGGACTGGATCTCCGCGCGCTCGCGCTCGGCGCGCAGGCGCGCGCCCTCGAGGAGGTCGACCTCGTCGGCGCCGCGGCGGGCGTCCCTGCGCTCGCGCTCGTCCTCCGCCTCGGCCGCGATCCCCAGGGCCGCGGCCTCCTCCTCGGCGCGCCGCTGGTCGTTGGCGCCCTCCTGACCGACCAGCTCCTCCTCGCGGCGGGCGAGCTCGACCCGGTTGGCCAGCTCGTTCTCGGCGATCGCCCGCTCCTTCTCGACGGCCAGCGCGCGCCGTCGGAAGGTGGCCTCGTCGGCCTGCTGCTGGATCGACTCCCGGGTGGGCTGGCGCAGTGCCTTCTCGAGCTCGGCCGTGGGGGCGACCTCGGCCACCCGGACGGCGACGACCTCGAGGCCGAGATCCGTCAGGGTCCCCTCCGCCGCGAGACCGGCGGTGATCCGGGCCCGGAGCGGTGCGGGCCCGGCCGCCAGCACCGCGCGGAGGTCGAGCCGGGCGACCTCGTCGGCCACCAGCTGCTGGGCGAGCTGGGTCAGCAGGCCCGTCACCTGCTCGAGGGGCGCCTGCGTCCAGCGGCCCGTGCGCAGGTCGAGCGTGAAGTCGATGCGCGCCGCGGCGCGCGCCGGGTCCAGGACGCGGAAGTCGATGACCCCCTGGACGACGAGCTCCTGGAAGTCCGAGGAGCGCACCCGGAACAGGAACGGCAGCCCGCGGTCGTCGACGGGGACCTCGGCCAGTGCGGAGTTGGCGGGCCGGAACCAGAGCGCGAGGCCGGTCCCCTCCCGGCGCAGGCGCCCGTTGCGGTAGCGCAGGACGTGCGAGGTGGGCTCGGCCCGGAGGTGGCGGAGGAGAGGGTAGGTGGTGATGTCGGCCATGGATCGCTCCCGAGGAGAGTTCTGGTCTGTGTGACAAGAACAGCGTAGCACGTTCTGGTCGCTACGACTAGAATGCTCGCTGTGAACCGGTGGAGCGCGCAGAACTCCGAGGGTTACGAGGCCCCCGCCGGTCTGGCGGTGGATGCCGTGGTCCTCGGCGTCCGCGGCGCCGAGCTCGTCGCCCTGGTCACCCGGCGACCCGAGGGGGCGTGCGGGCTGCCGGGGGGCTTCGTCGGCCCGGCGGAGCGCCCCGAGGAGACCGCCGCGCGCAAGCTCGAGGAGAAGACGGGGCTGCGTGAGGTCTACCTCGAGCAGCTCGGCACCTTCGCCGACCCCCGGCGCGATCCCCGCGGCTGGATCCCCACCGTCGCGTACCTGGCCCTCGTCCCCGTCGGGACGGAGCCGACCGACCCCGAGGCGTCCTGGCGTCGCGCGCAGGACCCCGGGCCCCTCGCCTTCGACCATGCGGAGATCCTCGCCCTGGCCCGCGATCGGGTCGCGGGGAAGCTCTGGTGGTCCAACGTGGCGGTGGGGATCCTGCCCGGCGCGTTCGCGCTCAGTGAGGCGCGCGTGGTCTACGAGGCGATCGCCGGCACCCGCTACGACCCGGCGACGTTCGCCCGTGACCTGCGCGCCACGGGGCTGATCGAGCCGACGGGCGAGCGGCGGGCGGGCGGCACGGGACGGCCGGCGGCGCTGTATCGCTTCCACTCGCGCGCGCCCGCCTGGGGCGCGGGACGGCGCAAGCGCGTGGCCGGCGGGTGAGGACTACGCGGGGGGGGTGAACGACTCGCCCGAACGATCCTCGACGGCGGCGATGGCCAGGGCGGCCACGCCCTCCTCCCGCCCCACGAACCCGAGACCCTCCCCCCGGGTCGCCTTGACCGAGACCTGCGAGACCTCGATGCCGAGGGCGGTGGCGATGCGGACGCGGATCTCGTCGCGGTGGGGCGCGAGCTTCGGGCGCTCCATGAGGACGGTGGCGTCGACGTTCCGGACGGTGAAGCCGCGGGTACCGAGCTTGTGCGCGGCGTCGGAGAGCAGCGTGAGGGAGTCCGCGCCGGCGTAGGCGGGGTCCGTGTCGGGGTAGTGCTCACCGATGTCGCCCAGCGCGGCGGCGCCGAGGAGCGCGTCGATGATCGCGTGGACGAGGACGTCGGCGTCGGAGTGGCCGAGAAGCCCGCGCTCGTGGGGGATCGTCACGCCGCCGAGGACGAGCGGCCGGTTCTCGGCGAAGCGGTGGACGTCCCAGCCGATGCCGGCGGCGGCCATCAGTCGGCGCCGCTGGGCTTCAGGGTGCGGGTGCGCTTGTCAAAGGTGACGAGCTCACTGACCCCGAGGTCCGCGAGCAGTTCGAGGGCCTGCTCGTAGCCCGCGCCGACGTCCCCGGGCACGTGCGCGTCGGAGGACAGCGCGACGGGCGCCCCGGCGTCGAGGAGCATCTCGAGCAGCGCGGGCGCGGGGTAGATCTCCCGGGCGGGCTTACGCAGACCGGCGGTGGAGACCTCGACCGCGATGTCCGAGTCCGCGACCGCCTCGGCCAGAGGCTCGTAGAAGCGGCGGAGGTCGCCCTCGGGCCGCGGGCGCTCCGGCCCCCACACCTTGATGAGGTCGGGGTGGGCGAGCACGTCGAAGAGGCCCGAGCGCACCGCCTCGGCAACCGTCTCGAAGTAGCGCCGCCAGACCTGGTCGGCCGAGGCGGCGCGGTCCCAGACGTCGTACACCTCCCAGTCCACGGCCTCGTCGCGCAGGAAGTGCACCGACCCGATCACGTAGTCCCACTCGCGCTCCTCGAGGAAGGAGGCGATCCGATCCTCTCGACCCGGCAGAAAGTCCATCTCGATGCCGAGCTTGAGATCCGTCTCCTCGCGCACGAACTCGCAGTACGCGTCCACGTCGTCGTGGGCGTTCTGCCGCCAGAACGGGTGCTGCCACACGTCGAGCGCCTGGCGGAAGCGATGCACGTGCTCCGAGACGCCGAGCTCCACGATCCCCCGCTCCTCGGCGACGGCCCGGTAGCGCTCGGCGTTGGCGGCGGTGAAGTACTCCTGCGCGGGCGTGCCCTCGTCGTCGGGGCGGAGATGGACGTGGTAGTCGGTGAGCATCGGCGCGCTGCATTCTGCCGCCCTCTACGCTCCAGCCCATACTCCGCCTCGTCACCCTCGCCGCGCTCGTGATGGCCCTCACGCTCACCGCGACGGCGGAGGCCTCGGCCCCCGAAGATGCCCGGCACCACGCACGGCGCGAAGCGCTGCGGCAGCGTGCAGCACTACGGCTACGCGTTCCGGGTCTTCGTCGTGAAGAACCACCGCGTCTCCTGCGGCACCGCCCGCACGGTCGTCCGCCGCGGCGTGAACGCCCGCGGCTGGGACCTACTTCGACTGGACCAAGGGCGGCAACGGCCCCTGGAGCGACGTCTGGATCCGCCACGACCGCCACGCGGTGGTCGCGGCGATCATCAACGCCTGAGGCCGAGCGAGTGAGAGCGTCCCGGCTCGCGACGCCGACTCAGGAAGCGCGAGCGCTGTGGCCCGGACATACGAAAGCCCGGCAAGCCGGGCTTTCGCTGTTATAGGGACTATGTCCCGTCCAGATCGCAGTCGGCGAACCGACCTAACATCTAGTGTAGCCGCCGGTGCTCGCATCAGGCAACTTTGCGAAGTGCACCGTTGGGAGGATGCTCGACTTTTTTGCCGTCCACGCTCCGTGGCAGCGACGGCTATGGAACGTCAGCACCGCCTTGGCGCTCAAGGAGATCGTCGAGGCAAGCGAGGCCGTCCGGGACCGCGCGCTGGGCCAGTCTTCACTTGACTGGTTCCGCGAGTCGCTCAAGGAGCGCGTCGGCTTCGACCCCGGCACCGGCGAGGCCAAGCAACTCGCCGCGGTCCGCGGCGCGCTACAGACCCGGATCGCGGCCGACGGGGAGAGCTACCGGCTGCTGCGGCGGGTCGAAGCGGACGTCCGGGAGAACTATCTCCGGCGCTGGCAGGCTGCACTCTCAATCGGCAACCATGGGCAGCAACCGGAGCGCGTAGCGCGCGCACTCGCGAGCCACCTCTTGGACGCAGGCATGAGCCAGGGTCATCTGCACCGCTGGCTGACGTACCTCAGGGATCACGACGGTACGACGTACGACATCGCCGCGATTGCCTCCCGTACATCCCCGCGTCGATCGTCACCACGATCTCCAGGCCGTCCCCCGCCGTGGTCGTCAGCTCCTTGTCGCCGTAGTAGATGTTCGCCTTGTCGACCAGCTCGCCGTCGACTCGCAGGCGAGCGCGGTTGAGCACCACGAGCTTCTTGTCGAACTCGAGCTCGACATCGCGCCCGTCGTACGTCATGCCGTAGCGCTTGGTCTTGTAGCCCGCGTAGCGATCGATCACCGCCCCCATCAGACGCGGGCGGGGATGGCCTCCACGGACGGAGGCGGTGCGGAGGGGACCTCCGGCTCGGCGTTGGTGCTGCGCAGGGGCACCTCGCGCAGCGCCCAGGACAGGAGGAACGCGACGGCCATGAACCCGAGACCCCAGATGAAGACGCCGTGCAGCGCATTGGCGAACGCGTGCAGGAAGGCGTCGTGCGCGGCCGGCGCGAGCCGCCGGGCCTGCGCGGGGTCGAGGTGGACGCCTCCCGCCAGGGGCAGGTGACGGGTGACCGACGCCGGGAGCTTCTGGAACTGGTCCGCGAGCCGGGTGGCGAAGATCGTGCCGAAGATGGCCACGCCGAACGAGCCGCCGACCGAGCGGAAGAACGTGGTCGTGGCGGTGGCGACGCCCATGCTCTCGGGCCGGGAATCGTTCTGCACGGCGAGCACGAGCACCTGCATGACCAGGCCGAGACCCACGCCCACGACGAGCATGTCGACCGACGCCAGCCAGCTCGGAGTCGTGACCGTGAGCCGCGAGAGAAGGAACATGCCCACGGTCACGGTGAAGGTCCCGGCGATGGGGAACGGGCGATAGCGGCCGATCCGGCTGATGGTCCGTCCCGACGCGATGCTGGCGACGAGCAGCCCGATGATGAGCGGCAGCATCCGGAGGCCCGAGCTGGTCGCGCTGGCGCCGTAGACCAGCTGCAGGTAGAGCGGAATGAAGATGATCGTTCCGAACATGCCGAGCCCGACGAGGAAGGCGAGCGCGCTGGCGACGTTGAACACGCGACCCGAGAAGAGCCTCATCGGGATGATCGGCTCCGCCGCCCGACGCTCCTGCGCGACGAAGGCGCCCAGCAGCACCAGGCCTCCGGCGCCGAGCCCGAGGATCATGGGTGATCCCCACCCGTACTCGTTGCCGCCCCAGGTCGTCAGCAGGATGATCGCGCTCACCCCGGCGGTCAGGAGTCCCGCCCCGAGGTAGTCGACGCGATGATCGGTGTGGCGACGCGGAAGGTGGAGCTTGAGCGCGACGACCGTCAGCGCGACGGCCCCGACGGGGAGATTGACGTAGAAGACCCAGCGCCAGGAGAGGTTGTCGACGAAGAACCCGCCGAGCAGCGGCCCCGCGACGGAGGCCACCGCGAAGACCCCGCCGATGAGCCCCATATAGCGCCCCCGCTCCCGCGGGGAGACGATGTCACCGATGATCGCCTGGGCGCCGACCATCAGCCCGCCCGCCCCGACGCCCTGCAGAGCCCGGAAGCCGATGAGCTCGCCGAGGGACTCAGAGAGGCCGGCGAGCATCGAGCCCGCCAGGAAGATGACGATCGCGGCCTGGAAGACCCGCTTGCGGCCGTACATGTCGCCGAGCTTGCCGTACAGCGGCGTGGAGGCGGTGGTGGCCAGCAGGTAGCTCGTCACCACCCACGAGAGGTGCGAGAGCCCCCCGAGATCGCCCACGATGGTCGGGAGCGCGGTGGAGACGATCGTCTGATCGAGCGCCGCGAGCAGCATGCCGAGCATCAGCGCCGCGAAGATCGGCACCAGCTCGCGCTTGCCCAGCGTCGCGTGCTCGCGCGGGTCGGCGGCCGTGCTGCTCATGCCGCGACCGGAGCCTCCACGCCGAGCTCCGAGAGGGCGGCGCTCAGCCGCTCACGCTGCTCGGGTGAGAGGCCGTCGACCACCGCCCGGATGTCGGCCACGCGCGCGTCCGTGAACCGGACCACGAGCTCCGCGCCCGCGGGCGTCAGGGCGAGGTCGCGAGCCCGCCGGTCCTCACTGCAGACGCGGCGCTGGACGAAGCCGCGCCGGCGGAGCGCGTCGGCCGTGCGACTGGCGGTCGGCAGCGAGAGCGACAGACCCTCCGCCAGCTCACCCACCGACACCGGGCGCGGGTCACGGCCGGAGAGCACCAGCAGCGCCTTCATCTGCCCGGCCGTCGTGCCACTCTCCTCGAGCACCGCCAACGCGCTCGTGCCTGAGCGCCGGTACAGCACCTCGGTCAGGCGGTACAGGCGCGTCGCCAGCTCCTCGACATCATTTGCTTTCACGTACACAACTATACCGGTCGGCGTCCGGCGGCCGCGCGGGCGGGCCGATAGGCCCCGGACTGGGATGATGGTCGCGTGACATTGCCCGCTGACCCATCGCAGGAGGAGCGCGTGCGAGTGCGTCGCGCGCACGAGCGCCTGCGCACCGCTTCCAAGGAATTGCAGTCGCTCGTGGCGACCGAGCCGATGAAGGGCCGCTGGGAGCCCGAGCCGGCGCCTGCGGAGATCCTGGAGGCGGCCCAGGAGGAGCTGCGGGAGGCCTACGCCGGACTCGGCGGCGAGACGACCTGCGTCGACGTCCTCGACGGAGGCAGGCTGCTCTCGTTCTCCTACGAGGACATGCTGCGCTATCACGGGCCCGGATCTCCCGGCGGAGTCGCCCACGCCTTCAAGGTCATGGAGCGTGCGTTCCCGCTGCTGGACCCGGATGGTCCGCCCCAGCGGCGCGAGATCACCCTGGCGACCGCGTTCGGGGGGCCGGGCGCGCGGGATGGCTTCGAGCTGGTCATCCGGGCCGTGACGGGCGAGCGCTACGTCCTCGAGCCCGGGCTCGCGCGGCCCGAGCGCGGCACGACGCTCGAGCGCTTCGTCTTCCGGATCGTCTACCGCGAGCGCAGCGTGACCCTCGCGGTCCGCGAGGGATTCGTGACCGACGAGTTCATCGCGCTCGCGCGCAAGGAGCGCAGTCCAGCGGAGGAGGCGCGGCTGGACCTCCTCAAGCTGGAGATGGCCGAGCGGGTGATGTCGAGCCCGGCCGCGGACGTCTACGACGCCACGCCGGGAGGGCTTGAGTCATGAGGCCGCGATCAGCGCGAGCTTCGCGCGCCGGGGGAGGCGCTTGATCCGCGCCTCCTCGCGCAGAGCGGCGGAGCGATCCGGGACGGGCAGGACCGCGGCGAGCTCGACGGGGCGGCGGCTGCGCGTGTAGCGGCTGGCGGTGCCGGCACGATGCTGGGCCAGCCGGCGCGACACGTCGGTGGTCCAGCCGCAGTACAGCGAGTCGTCGGCGCAGCGGAGCAGGTAGACGACCACCATCGGCAGGGGTTCGGCGCCCGCGTGCGACCGCCTCCCGGTGCCCGGCTAGCCGGCGAGCAGCGTCTCGGCGACGACGAGGTCGCCGGGGGTGGTGATCTTCAGGTTCGCGGGTGAGGAGGGGACGATCACGACGCGGCCGCCCGTGCGTTCGACGAGCCAGGCGTCATCCGTCGCCGCCGCGAGGACGTGGTCCGGGACGTCGAGGGCGCGTGCGAGGGCGTCGCGGCGGAAGGCCTGGGGCGTCTGGACGGCCCAGAGCGCGGTCCGGTCCAGCGTCCGGCGCACCGTGCCGTCGGGCCCCGTCTCCTTGATCGTGTCGGTCACCGGCGCGGCGGCGATCGCCGCCTCGGCGTGGTCGAGCGCGGACAGGGCCTCCACGAACAGCGAGGGTGCGGCGAGGGGCCGGGCCGCGTCGTGGACCACGACCCGCTCCACGCCCGTCGGCACGGCGGCCAGGCCGTTACGGACCGACGCCGACCGGGTCGCCCCGCCCTCCACTCCGAGCGTCCCCGCCGGCGCCGCGCAGCCCGGCGGGAGGGCGACGACGACCGCACCCACGAGCGGCCGCACCAGATCGACCGACCGCTCCAGCAGCGTGCGGCCGGCCAGAACGACGAACGCCTTGGGCCGGTCGGACCCAAGGCGTTCGCCGCGCCCGGCGGCCACCACGATGGCGGCGGTCAACTCAACTCGCGACGCCGACCTTCTCCTTCGCGGACGACGTGAGCAGGTCGTCGAGGTGCTCCTCGGCCTCCTCCTCCTCCATCTCCAGCGCGTACATCAGCTCGGAGGCGAGGATCTTCTTCGCCCGCACGAACATCTGCTTCTCACCGGTCGACAGGCCCTTGTCGATCTCGCGGATGGCGAGGTTGCGCACCACCTCGGCGAGCTCGTAGATGTCACCCGTCTTGATCTTGTCCCGGTTGTGCTTGAAGCGCCGGTTCCAGTTCTTGGGCATCTCGGAGCACTCGTCGGTCAGGACCGCGAGCACCTTCTTCACCGTCTCCTCGTCGATGACCCGGCGCAGCCCGGCTCGACAGGCGTTCTCGCACGGCACCATCACCGTCATGTCGTTGTGGAGGATCTTGATCGTGAGGTACTGACGCACCTCGCCGAGAACGTCCTTGTCCTCCTTCTTCAGCACCTGGCCGGCGCCGTGATGCGGGTAGACGACGTTGTCGCCGATCTCGAACTCGATCTGCTCGACCTCGACACGGACAACGAGGTCCGCGAGCTGCTCTTCCATCGTTTCAGGCAGGGTTCACATCCTCCTCAGGTCTGGAGATAGCGGTCCACGAGGTTGATCTCCTGGAGGCGGCGAAGGCCCTCGCGGATGTCCTTCGCCCGGATCTCGCCGACCCCGTCCACTCCTTCGAGCTCGGGGTCGGTCGCGGCCAGCAGGTCCTCGAGGCCGCCGAACTCGCCCACGATCCGCTGGACCACGAGCTTGGGCAGCCGCGGGATGCGGCCGAGGATGCGGTAGCCGCGCGGGCCCACCGGGAAGTCGAGGGTGTTGAGCTTGCGGTCGTGGCCGAGCAGCTCGGCCAGGCGCCCGAAGTCGAGCAGGTCGGGATGGGGCAGGCGCGCGAGCGCGTCCTGGACGAGGGCGAAGGCCTCGTCCGAGGGATCGACCCCGTAGTCGCGGACCAGGGCCGCCTTGTCACCGGCCACCCCGACCATGACCTCGTCGAGCTGCATCTCGATGAGCCGCCCCTCCGTGCCGAGCTCGACGATGTAACGCTCGATCTCCACGCCCATCCGCGTGACGAGCTCGCCCCGCTGGAGCACCGTGAGCACGTCGTGCAGGGTCGCGCCGCCCTCGAACTCCAGCGCGGTGAGGCGCGTGGAGACCTGGTCGAGGCGCGAGCGGTACTTGTCCAGCGTGGCCAGGGCCTGGTTGGCCTTGGCGAGCACGATGGGGATGTCCTCGAGGATGTACTTCGCCCCGTCCACGTAGAGCGAGACCGAGTCGCGGCGCTGGGAGACGGCGATCACGAGCGCCTCGGTCTGCTTGGAGACGCGCTCGGCGGTGCGGTGACGCGTACCCGTCTCCGAGGAGAGGATCGTCGGATCGGGCGTGAGCTGGACGTTCGCCATCACGATCTTCGTCGCGTTGGCGTTCAGGATGATCGCCCCATCCATCTTCGCGAGCTGGTAGAGGAAGGCGGGCGAATAGTCGATATCCAGGCGGAGCCCGCCGGAGAACAGGAACGAGAGCTCGTCGGGGTCCCCGACCACCACCAGGCCGCCCGTGCGGGCGTGGACGACGTTGTCGAGGCCCTCGCGCAGCGCCGTCCCGGGCGCGACCATCTCCAGCGCCTTGACCAACCGGGGCTCCTGCCGGGCTTCCAACTCCTCGCCCGGACGCGTCAGCATGGACATCGATTCTACCGGTGAGAGGTGTGAGCTCGGTAGGTACTCACAAACTACGCTGCCGCGCGTACGGTTGCGCCACCCAGGGCCTGTGCGAGCGCCGCACGCACGTTGCCGACCTCCGGCGGACCGAGGACGCCGGCCAACCCGAACCGCGTCGCCTCGGCGCGCCGCCGCTCGGCGTGGGCCACCGTGCGCACCTCGCCGGTGAGGCCGAGCTCGCCGAAGCACGCCAGGGGCGCGCCTTCCCGCCCGCACGCCACGCCCCGGACCGCGCTGGCCACCGCGAGGGCGACCGCGAGATCCGCTCCCGGCTCGTCGATGCGCACCCCGCCCACGACGTTGACGAACACGTCCGCCGTGCCGGCCCCGACGCCCGCGTGGCGCCCGAGGACCGCGAGCACGAGCGCGAGACGGTTGCGGTCGATCCCCGAGACCACGCGCCGCGGGGGCACGAGCTCGGACGGGGAGACGAGCGCCTGGACCTCCACGAGCAGCGGACGCGAGCCCTCCATCGCGATGAGGACCACCGACCCCGGCTTGCCCGTCGCCTCGCCCACGAAGCGCGCCGAGGCGTCGAGCACCTCGGCCAGCCCGTCCTCGCGCATCTCGAACACGCCCGCCTCGTGGGTGGAGCCGAAGCGGTTCTTCAGCGCGCGCAGGGTCCGGTAGGTGCGCTCGCGCTCCCCCTCGAACTGCAGCACGCAGTCCACGAGGTGCTCGAGGACGCGGGGCCCGGCGAGCGCGCCCTCCTTGGTCACGTGGCCCACGAGGATGACCGCGATCCCGCGCGCCTTGCACACCCGGGCGATCTCCCCCGCCGCCTCGCGCACCTGCCCGACCGACCCAGGAGCGCCGGTCAGCGCGTCGTGGTGCAGGGTCTGGATCGAGTCGATGACGCACGCCTCCGGGCGCTCGGCCTCGAGCGTGGCGAGCACGGCGCCGAGGTCGGTCTCGGCGAGGATGGGCACGTCGAGCGCTCCCGGGGCCAGCCGCTCGGCGCGTAGGCGCACCTGCGCGGCGGACTCCTCGGCGCTGACGTAGAGCGTGCGGCGCCCGGCGCCGGCCAGCCGCGCGAGCGCCATCGTCGTCAACGTCGACTTCCCGATCCCGGGTGCGCCGCCGAGCAGGACGAGCGAGCCCGGTACGAGCCCGCCGCCCAGCACGCGGTCGAGCTCCCCGATCTGAGTCCGCATCCGCGCGACCTCCTCCGCGCGGACCTCCCCCAGGCGCACGGGCGAGCGCGCGGGCAGGCGGGAACGGGTCGAGGCGGGCGCCGACGCCTCCTCGGTGAGCGTGTTCCACGCCTCGCAGCCGGGGCATCGCCCGTGCCAGCGCGGGGTGCTCTGCGCGCACTCCGAGCAGGTGAACGTCGAGCGCGCCTTCATTCGTCCGAAGCTACGCCCGCCGGCGGACGGTGATGCTCTCCCGCAGCGGAAGTGGGTCCAAGACGCAGGGGACCTGGCACGTCCCGCGCGTGGATGGGAGGACCCTCGCTACCCCGCCCGCTCACACGACGAGAAGCCGTTCTCGCGGTGCGACGCATCGCAGAACGGCTTCTCGCGTGAGTGCCCGCAGCGACACAGTGCGACGGGGCGATCGGCGGGGATCTCCCAGGCGTTCCCGTCGGCGTCCACGATCCGGACGGGCCCGGTCACCTTGTAGGGCCCGTCGTCCCGGACCCTGATCTCGACGGACGGACGCTCGGACACGCCCCGAGGCTAGGGGCGTAGTGCGTACCGGGTTCGCTCCATCCGGGGGTGGGCGTAGCTTCGCGGCGTGGCTCGCCCGGACTTTCCGCTGACGATCTTGGAGTTTCAGCAGCGGTTCGGGACCGAGGAGGCGTGCCGCGCCTACGTGTTCGCGTCGCGCTGGCCTGAGGGGTTCGTTTGCCCGGGGTGCGGGGCGCGCGACGTCGGCGGCGAGACGCGTCGGCACTTGTGGATCTGCACGAGCTGTGGGCGCCAGACGTCGGTGACCGCCGGCACCGTGATGCACGGGACGCGCCTGCCGCTGCGCACGTGGTTCTGGGCGGCCTACCTGGTCTCGACGTTTCATCCGGGGATCTCGGCCAAGCAGCTTCAGCGTCAGCTCGGGATCGGCTGCCATGAGACGGCATGGGCGATGCTGCACAAGCTGCGCGGCGCGATGATCGCCCCCGAGCGCGAGCTGCTCAAGGGTGAGGTCGAGATCGACGAGTTCTTTCTCGGCGGCTACGAAGAAGGCCTCAAGGGCGGCCGTCAGCGCGGCAAGAAGGTGCTCTGTGGGGTCGCGATCGAGGTCCGCGGGCGCGGCTCGGGGCGGCTCCGCCTCGAGGTCCTGCCCGACGCGTCGAGCTCTTCGCTGCTGGCGCTGACCAAGGCGACCACGGCCTCGGGCGCGATCGTGCACACCGACGGCTATCAGGCCTACAACAGCCTGGCCGTGCACGGCTATGACCACCACCGGCGCCCCAAGCAGAGCGCCGCGCCCGGCGAGCAACTGCTCCCCCGCGCGCACCGCGCGATCAGCAACCTCAAGGCCTGGATGCACGGCACCCATCGCGGGGTCTCCCCCGACCACCTGCCCGCCTACCTCGACGAGTTCGTCTTCCGCCACAACCGCCGACGCACCCCGATGGCCGGCTTCCAGACACTGCTCGGCCTCGGGCTCGCACACGAGCCGATCACCTACCGCAACATCACCGACCGAGCCGCCTGACGTCACTTGGAGCGAACCCGGTACGCACTAGCTGTCCTGCCCTGAGAGGTTGTGAGCGCGGGTGATGGGTGCTCGGCCGTCGATCCCGGAGTGGGGTCTGCGCTCGTTGTAGGGGCATGAAACTGCTTGGTGGAGCCGCTGATCGGGGGCCTGGCGTAGATTCGCCGGCGTTCCCCGGGGTCGGGGGCTTCTCGTGAGAGCGTTGGCTGGGCAGGCCGTGAGTTCTA